>Ga0153917_1000095_pt1 | contig 89682 bp, 89 predicted proteins | sample TSFL001MetaG_FD_104695 | JGI IMG/M metagenome (GOLD analysis project Ga0153917, IMG submission 104695) | Attine ant fungus gardens microbial communities from Florida, USA - TSFL001 MetaG | ecosystem: Host-associated > Fungi > Mycelium > Unclassified | place: USA: Florida, Paynes Creek Historic...
AGATACCTATTTCAATCTGGAATCTGACATACCAGTTATTTTTCTGATCACCTGTATAAAACTTCAATTGGTCGTATGAAAATTCTGCCTGTACTTTAAAGGCATGTTCCCATATGTATTTTGTTATCCCAAAACTGTATTGCTTCTGTTCGGGAACATTTAAATTAAACAAAGCATTATCCACTTTCTGGGTAGAGAAACGGCCGATTATTTCGTAATGGGATACCGGGAAAGTATAGCTCAACTGGTAATCCATCCCCTCCCCTGCAAAAACATAACGCGTTTCGGGCAGATTTTCACTATTCGTTCCTACTGTCAGAGGATTATCCGTGGTTCTGTTCATATAGGAGAACATCCCGGCCCAGCCATTGTATTTTGCAATAGCATCAATAAAGACCGACTGCAAATTACGTGTTTCATATAATTCGTCACCCTGTTGTCCCCTGCTGGCATTCGCATCAAAATTCTTATGTAATACTCCGGAAACCATAAGTTTGGGTTTTTCCTCGCGCTGAATATCTCCTTCAAAATAATCCCCTCCCTTTTTAAAGGTTCCGAAAGGAAGCAGCTCCAGTTTTCCCGTAAGGGCCACATTCGTATCCTTTCCGCTCCAGTTCCTTCCGTTACCCGATGAAATAGCCGTTTTAACATTATACGAGAATTTATCCTTTCTTGGCTCGTAGTAATTAACCTGGAATCCGAAGTCACGGTCTATATTAAACTGGGCATTGTTTATAGAGCGGTCTGTAAGCTGTAATGATCCCGATGAGTTCACCCTTTGGCGGTTTCCGGGAAGCTTTGTTTGCCCGAAAAGAAAGCTCCAATGTTTATTAGGATTATAACTTACGGCCGCATCACGGATAATATTCAGGTTCTTCCCCTCTTCAATTTCCCCTACATCACCCGGTGCAAAAGATAACTGTAAGGCATATTGAAACTTAGGATTTCCGACATATCCGTCCAGTCTCAGCCGAAGGCGGCGGATCTGTGCATCATAATTAGATTCCTTATCCTCATAATTATAATAGGTAACGCGGTTCTGCATCCGGAACCGTATGTTTAACTGGAACAAACTGTCGGCTGAAGTCATTCCCAGCCCTTTGCCGTAATTATAATACGGTAGTGCGGATATCTTGGAATCGTTAACATGTTTTTCATGATCGGTCTGGGCTGTCAGGGCTCCAACATTCAATATACTTAACAATAAAATAATCTTTTTCATATATATTTTTAAAGATTTCTGCAAAAGTATGAGTAATTTTGTTCCGTAAATAATCCGTATGTTAAATAAACATTAAGTAATTGTAAATGGAATCTAAATACATCGCCTATCATTTTAATATTGAACCGAAAGACCCTGGAACTGAGATTTTAATCGCGGAATTGGGCGAACTTCCCTTCGACAGTTTTGTGGAAACAGAACAGGGTTTATCAGCCTATATAGAGCAAAACGATCATCATGAAAACCTATTGAACGACCTATACATCTTAACCAATCCGGAATTTAAAATTTCATATGAAACAGAAGAAATCGATCAGGTAAACTGGAATGAAGAATGGGAAAAGAATTTTGACCCGATCGATGTGGACGGAATCTGTTATGTACGCGCTCCTTTCCACGAGCCGAAAAATACGGAATATGAAATTATAATAGAACCCAAGATGAGTTTTGGAACGGGGCATCATGAAACGACCTTTATGATGATGAAACACCTGTTGAATACGGATGTTACCGGTATGGAAGTATTGGATATGGGATGCGGAACCGCCATTTTAGCCATCCTGGCCTTGATGAAAGGTGCCAAACATGCCGATGCCATTGATATTGACAACTGGTGTTACCTTAATTCCATTGAAAACGCAGAGCGGAACCACATCCATAATATCGATGTGTATGAGGGGGATGCAACCCTGTTGTCGGACAAACCGGAAAAATACGACCTTATCATAGCGAATATCAACCGAAACATACTGCTTGACGACATGAAGGCTTACGCCCGTACGCTGAAACGAGGCGGTCTCATACTGTTCAGCGGATTCTATACCGAAGATGTGCCGGCAATTGAACAGGAAGCAAACAATAATCAGTTATTTTTACAAGACAAATTGACCAAAAACAACTGGTCATCTTTAAAATTTATCAAACAATAATGAGTACAAAGGAAAAAGTTAGGGAAGAAGTAAAAATTGAAGAGCTGCTGGGGCAGGAACATGTGATCGTACTCTTCAATGACGATGTAAATACTTTTGACCATGTTATTGAAACACTTGTAGCTGTTTGTAAACACGATCCTTTACAGGCTGAACAATGTGCCATGATTGTTCATTACAAAGGAAAATGCGATGTAAAAACGGGCTCAATGCAGGAACTCATCCCCATGTGTTCTTCCCTGCTTGATGCCGGTCTGAGTGCCGAAATCCAATAATATAAAAAAGGTTTGATATTGAATATCAAACCTTTTATTTTTTACATAACCTTTCCCAATAGCCAGTAAAGGATAATGAACAGGACCACGGTACCGAAGCATCCGCATCCTGCTTTTTTGGCTCCCCATCCGGCAATCAGGGCTCTCAATAAATCTTTCATAACTTTTTTTCTTAAATATAACGAAAAGTATGTTATTTTTCAAGCTTCTTCACCTCATTCCAATAAATATCCAATTCATTTAGCGACAGATCGCCGAAAACTTTTTCATCCTTTTGTATAAGTTCTTCCATTGATGTGAAACGACGGATGAATTTATTATTGGTTTTATTCAGTGCTTCTTCAGGATTGATGTCAACGAAACGGGCATAATTGATAAGCGCAAACAATACGTCTCCAAATTCCTGTTCCTGTTTCTCTTTATTTCCTGATACAACTTCCTCCTTAAACTCCTCCAGCTCTTCTTCTACCTTTTTCCAGACATCTTCTTTGCTGTCCCAGTCGAAACCGACCCCTTTTACCTTATCCTGGATACGGAAAGCTTTAACAATGGCCGGTAAGCTTGCGGGAACACCGCCCAAAACCGATTTATTACCTTCCTTAAGCTTTAATTTTTCCCAGTTTTCCTTTACGGCCTGTTCGTTATCCGCAACCACATCACCGTAAATATGCGGATGGCGGTGGATGAGTTTTTCCGAAATGCCGTTGCAGACACTTTCGATATCGAAAAGTTGTGTTTCACTCCCTATTTTTGCATAAAAAACGATATGCAGCAAAAGGTCCCCAAGTTCTTTGCTTATCTCATCCGCGTCATTATTGCTGATGGCATCGTTTAGTTCATATACTTCCTCAATGGTTAGATGTTTCAGAGATTGCAGCGTTTGCTTGCGATCCCAGGGGCATTTATCACGCAGTTCGTCCATTATGTCCAATAAACGTTCAAATGCTTTTAACTGACTGGCTCTGTTGTTCATAAATCTAAGATATAAAAAAATCCAGCTATAAGCTGGATTCCTAATATTATTCCTGTTCTTCCGTTTTCTTCTTTCTGGAACGTTTCGGTTTTTCTTCAGCAACCACTTCCTCTGCAACCTTCTCTTCCGTTAAAGGATTATCGATCGTTACAGTTCCGGTAGTAGTAACGGCAGGTGCATTTAATCCTGCAACATAATCCGCATTCTGCAGGATGCTGTACCAGTTCAATACTTTCTTAATATCCGATACATATACACGGTCACGGTCAAAATCAGGGATGATTTCCCCAAAATAAGCCAGCAGTTCATCGTTTCCTGCTTTATGATCTATTGCAGGTCCGTTGTTCTCTTTTTTAGCAATACGTGCAAAAACTTCAAATAACTTTAATTCTCCTGTTTCGGTATAGATTGAAATTTCCGATAATAAACTTACGTTACTGCGTAAACCTACGGTTATTTTCTTACCATCGATTAAAGACTCTGCAATAAATCCCGATCTTGTTTGGATTTTTAATTCGTACAATCCTGGCTTACCAGATATAGCTAAAACTTTTTCTACGCTCATTACTTAATTTTTTACAAGGTCACAAATATCATAATTTGAATTTAATATCCAAAATTATCTCCCTTTTTTATTAATAAATTTCATTTTATAGTCAGGATATACCTTTCCTTCCATTATATTGTTCAACCTTTTGGCGTTGAGTTTCTTCTTCAGTGTGGAAATCTTATCCGTAAACAGGATTCCCTGTATATGATCATATTCATGCTGAATAACACGGGCGGCGTAACCTGAAAACTCTTTTACCTGTTTTTTAAAATCCTCATCATAATATTCAATGGTGATGTTGGGTTTGCGGTATACGTCTTCCCTCACGCCCGGAATGCTCAGGCACCCTTCGTTAAACGCCCATTCTTCTCCTTCTTCCTTTATAATTCTGGCGTTGATAAAGGTACATGAAAAATCTGCAAGAAAGGCACGTTCTTCTTCCGGTAAATCTTCATCTTCACTGAAAGGTTTGGTATCCACTACGAACAAACGTATAGCAAGTCCCACCTGAGGTGCTGCCAATCCTACGCCGTATGCATGATCCATTGTATCATACATATTGTTTATAAGTTCTTTTAATTGAGGATAATCGGAGGTTATTTCCTCGCATTCTTTACGTAAAACCGGATCTCCATATCCTACAATAGGTAAAATCATTGGTGCTTGTTTAAAATAATATGGGCAAAGTTACGAAATATCGTAAAAATTGTCGCTAAATAATTTAACTTTAATGCTCATAACAAGTACTTCTTTTCTTATTAAACGTACCTTATAAAAATGCTTGACAAATTAATGTTGAAATTCGGGGATAACCAATTTTACAATGCCATAAAAATCACATTTACGGCCATGGTTTCCTTTTTTATTTTTGCCAATACCGGTGATTTCTCATCGGCTTTTACCGTTACACTGGGAGCCATGTTATGTGCACCTATTGATATTTCGAGTAATTTCCGTCATAAAATCATAGGTTTGCTGCTGGTATCGGTACTCATACCGGTCATTTCCTTTTCCCTGACGTTCACCTATGCATACTTTGCTCTTTTTGCCCCTATTTTCTGTACGTTCGTCTTTTTGTCGGCGTTTATATCGTTGTACGGGCACCGCGCCAACCTGTTGTCGTTTACCTTATTGCTTACCATCAGCCTTTCGTTTATTCACCACGACAAGCCTGAAATACTTATCTCTAACTGCCTGCACCTGTTCTTCGGAGGCTTGCTTTATACTTTTATTTCCATCCTTTTCTACTTGATCAAACCCAACAGGTACATCAACCTGGAAGTAGCCGAATGTATCGAAATCACAGGCGCTTACCTGCAATTGCGCTCACAGTTATGGGTACCGAATGCCAACAGGGAAAAAATCAACCGCCAGATGCTTGAAAAGCAGATACGCATCAACGAATTGCACGAACATATACGCGAGTACCTGGTTTACAACAAAGCGCGGACCCTTAACTCAAACAACAACCGCAAGCTGCTCGTTGCGCTGACATCGCTTGTGGAGATTCTGGAACTTGCCATGGCCAACACGTTCAATCACGAAGAATTTATTGCTTTTTTTAAGGAAGATGAATCTATTCTGAAGGAATACCAGGTACTGGCAGACCGGTTTTCCAAAACGTTGCAGAGCCTTGCATTCCATATAAAGACCAACAAGAAATATCATTCTCCGTACAGCCTAACGAATGATTTTAAGATGCTTAAAATTAAAATTGACGATTATGTACAGCATCAGAATATTTCGATCTTTAACGAGCAGGTAGTGCATGTAGGGAACCTGTTGTTCTATGCCGATAAGCAGATTGAAAAGATCAAAGGTCTGGAACGCGTATATAAAGAACGTGTAAATGCCGATGAGCTAAGGGGAAAATACCGCGACCTCGAAAAGTTCTTTACGCCTGAGCACTACCGCCTCAAAACCCTTTTGGAACATTTAAATTTCAAGTCCACAACATTCCGGTATTCTTTACGTATCACCCTCACCATGCTGGTGGGACTTATCATTGGGAAGATTTTCAACTTTGAAAATGCATACTGGATCCTGCTTACCATCGTGGTCATCATGCGACCCGGATACGGCTTAACCAAGCAACGTTCTACGCACCGGGTAATTGGAACCGTAATTGGCGGTATCCTGGGGATTACTACTTTGGTGCTCATTGACAACAACATCGTTTTAAGCGTGCTTACCATAATAGCCATGTTGCTGGGTTACTGGCTAACAGGTGTTGATTATAAGGTCGGAGTTACTTTTGTAACCTATTACGTAATCCTCACGTACGGTCTCTTAACCGGAAGTGCGGAAACACAGCTTGTATACCGCATACTGGACACCGTTGTGGGGGCACTTCTTGCCTTTTTTGCCACAAGGTTCCTGTGGCCTACATGGGAACTGTATTCTATGAACAGCCATCTTGAAAAATGCCTTCAGGCTATTAAATACTATATAATTGAGGTCAAATATTATTACATAAAAAAAGGAGAGCCTTCCACATCCTATAAGCTGGCCCGTAAAAATGCCTTTATAGAAGTCGGGAATCTTATGTCGAGCTTTCAGCGCATGGTTCAGGAACCAAAACGCAAGCAGGTCAACAGGGCGGAACTTTATGAACTTGCGGTTTTAAATCAGACACTGGTGTCGTCTGCTGCCAGTATCGGAACCTATATCCAGTTTCATAAAACAACGGAAGCCTCAGGTGCTTTTAAACTGGTGATGGACTATATCAGCAATAATCTGAGCCAGTCTTTGCATAATCTGGATGTTCAGGCTGATTTAAAGCAGGATATAGAAGAAGAATTCAAAATCAGCATCACCAAACTAAAGGCCATACGCCGCCAGGAAGTTGAATCAATGGATATTGACGAAATTCAGAAGAGACAGAAACTTGAGGAGTCTCAGCTCATCATTGACCAGCTTATCTGGATGAGCAACTTATCGGAGCAGATTGAGAAGGTTACCCTTAAAATGAAATAATAAAAAAAGATCCCTTAAGCGATGCTTAAGGGATCTTTTTTTATTAAGAATACATTTTCGTTCTCAGCTCTTTAATCTTCGGATCATCAAGATAATCATCAAAGGTCATGTAACGGTCAATCACCCCGTTTGGAGTAAGCTCCAGGATGCGGTTACCTACCGTTTGTGCAAATTCATGATCATGCGTGGTCAGCAGTACAGAACCTTTAAAGTTTTTAAGGGAATTGTTAAATGCCGTAATCGACTCCAGATCCAGGTGGTTGGTTGGTTCATCAAGCATCAGCACATTTGCTCTGATCATCATCATGCGTGAAATCATACAGCGTACCTTTTCTCCCCCTGATAAAACAGAACCTTTTTTAAGGGCCTCTTCCCCTGAGAAGATCATTTTTCCTAAAAATCCGCGTACATACACCTCATCACGCTCTTCTTCCGTTTTGGCCCACTGGCGTAACCAGTCAACCAGGGTAAGGTCTTCTGTAAAGAAATCGTGGTTATCAGCAGGCAGATAAGACTGTGTTGTGGTAATTCCCCACTCAAATGTCCCTGCATCGGCTTTCAGGTTGTTGTTCAAAATTTCGTAAAAGGCCGTTGTTGCACGCGAATCTTTTGAAAACACCACTACCTTGTCGCCTTTCGCCATATTAAAATCAACATTCTTAAATAAAACTTCCCCGTCAATAGAAGCGGCCAGTTCCTTTATGTTCAATATCTGGTCCCCTGCTTCGCGTTCCTGTTCAAATATAATGGCCGGGTAGCGACGTGATGAAGGTTTTATCTCGTTTACGTTTAACTTTTCGATCATTTTTTTACGTGAAGTAGCCTGTTTTGATTTGGCTACGTTGGCAGAAAAACGACGGATGAATTCTTCGAGTTCGGCTTTTTTCTCTTCAGCTTTTTTGTTTTGCTGGGCGCGTTGTTTAGCCGCTAATTGAGAAGATTCGTACCAGAAGGTATAGTTACCGGAAAAATGGTTGATCTTTCCAAAATCGATATCTGAAATATGCGTACACACGGCATCAAGGAAGTGACGGTCGTGCGATACAACCAAAACGGTATTCTCATAATTGGCAAGGAAGTTCTCTAACCATCCGATCGTTTCAAAATCAAGGTCGTTGGTAGGCTCATCCATTACCAGTACATCCGGGTTACCAAACAGGGCCTGGGCCAGTAACACCCGAACTTTGAGTTTAGGTTCTACCTCGGCCATAAGGGTATAATGTAAATCCTCAGAAATTCCAAGGCTCGAAAGAAGCGAAGCAGCATCAGAATCGGCATTCCATCCGTTCATCTCATCAAACTGCAGCTGCAATTCCCCGATACGGTCCGCATTTTCATCCGAATAATCGGCATACAGGTCGTCCATTTCCTTTTTAACAGCAAACAGTACTTTATTTCCCATTAAAACAGTTTCCAGAACAGTATGCTCGTCAAACATATTGTGATTTTGATTCAACACCGACATACGTTTCCCCGGCTCCAGAATCACATGCCCCGAAGTAGGATCAATATCTCCAGCTATAATCTTTAAGAAAGTGGATTTTCCCGCCCCGTTAGCACCAATAATTCCGTAGCAGTTTCCTTGCGTAAAGGTTGCATTTACTTCGTCAAACAAGATGCGCTTTCCAAACTGAACAGATAAATTTGAAACTGTTAACATAATTACATTTTTTTATGAGTTGCAAATTTAAGAAATTTTATCTAATTTATACCGTGTATAGGACCTGCTGTTTCGTAAAATAATCATAAGATCCGTACCGGTTAAATCAGTTATAGAATGAAGCATCTTTTTAAATTTACGTTTATTGTCACAACCGGTTGCCTGCTGTTCTTTTCCTGTAAAAAGAATGATGAAAAACCTGTTAACAATTTTGCAGCCTATTTTGGAGGCTCACTGGAAGGAGCGTCCTATCCTTTTGTTCTGCTTGTAAAAAACCATAAAATCATCGATACACTTCCTGTCAGCAGCAGCAAAGAGTTCGGGAAAAAGTTCGATGCGCTCATCCCAGGTATGTATACCCTTATCTACGGGCCGTTCCGGGAAAACATATTTTTTGAAAAAAATGACCGTATCTTTATGAAAATAACAACGGGAGATTTCGAGAATAAGATAGCATACGTTGGAAAAGGAAGCAATAAAAACAATTTCCTCAACGAACTGCTCAACCTGGTAAACGATGAACAGCATGACTGCTCTTTCCTTTACAGCAGGCCGTATAGTATCTTCAAAACCAGTGCTGATTCATTACGCGACAACCGCAGGGCCCTATACCTGAGAAAAAAAACAGAATACAACTGGGACAAAGACTTCGATAAATATGCCAGATCGGTGATTGATTATGCTTACTATACAAACCTTGAGCAATACCCGCTTTCCCGTTTACGCAAGGAGCATGGAACGGTGAACGACAGTCTTCCTGCCAATTACTATGATTTCAGATCAAAGGTTGATTATAACGATGAAGCCCTAAGCAACCTAAAACCCTATACCGGTTATCTGGCATTGATATCGGAAATATATGCAGGAAGTTCAAAACATCACGCTTCTGCGGAAACTGCGTTAACCACCCTTCGCGTTACCGATTCCCTTATTACCAACAAGATAGTGAAAAACAAAGTCGCGGAACAATTGGTCTACTCCCATATTTTAGCCAACCCTGCTGTACCTCCTTCACATGAATACATCGATTTCTTTAAAAAGATCAATACAGATGCTTATCAAAAAGCCCATGTAGCAGATTTTATCAAAACCGTGAACACTTTCCGCAATTTAAAGCAGCTGCCCCCGTTTGATCTGTCAGATTCAACCGGTACCAAATTTACTTCGTTTAAAAGCAAGGAAGGCAGCCTCATTCTTTTCTGGTCCTCCGGTTACGATGCATTATACAAAAAAATGCTCGAGGGTGTAAGCAAGCTCCGCATACGACAACCAAAACTCAATGTGTATGTCATCAATACCGATCTCGATGAAAAGAGCTGGAGGGAAAGAATCAGCACAGATGTTACCGGAATCATTCATCTGAGAGCTGAAAATTTCAGTGACCTGCGACAAAAATGGCTTATCTATTCCCCAAAAAGAGCCCTTTTGCTTCATGCCGACGGAACGGTTAAAGCCCCCTATTTCAACCTGTTGGACCTTAAGGACATAAATAATTAACACAATGCTTATGTTTTCTTAAAAATTTATTAAATTTAACTGTTCAACGAACGTGACATCCGTAAAAGTTACCTTAATTTTGAAGGTATGAAAACAATAAATATCATCGGTTTCGGAAATGTAGGGTTCCACTTGGCTATGGCCCTGAGTTCCTTATCCGGTTTCAGGCTGCAGCAGATTGCCGTACGTTCAGTTGAAAAAGCAGGAAATGTGGTATCAAAGGAGTTGCTGGTTGCCGATATAGGGGCATTACAACCTGCAGATATAACGATTATAAGCGTTACCGACCAGTCTATATCAGAGGTATCAAAACTTATACCTTATGAGAACCATCTGGTTGTCCACACATCAGGTACCTCAGATATGGAGGTTCTGAACAGTAAAAACCGTAAAGGGGTCCTGTATCCGTTACAGACTTTTTCAAAGGGTAAGGAAATCAACTTTAAAACGGTTCCTTTCTGTCTGGAAGCACAAAATACAAGCGACCTGGAACTTTTAAGGGATCTGGCTTCTTCGTTGACACAAAGTGTATACGACATTACCTCAGCCCAACGTAAAAGCCTGCATGTTTCGGCAGTCTTTGTAAGTAATTTTGTAAACCATATGTATACCATAGGAAACGAAATCTGCAAAGAAAACGATGTACCTTTTGAAATCCTGCTGCCCCTTATCAAGGAAACGGCTGACAAGGTGGCTTATATGAGTCCGAAGGAAGCGCAGACCGGGCCTGCCATCCGTTTTGATGCTAAAACACTGAAGGCCCATGAAGATTTTTTAAAGAATAAAACATACAAACAACTATATCAATTAATTACCGAATCAATACAAAATGTCTAAGAATTACAAAGAGTACATGAACGACGTTAACACCTTTATTTTCGATGTTGACGGTGTTCTTACCGATGGAACCATCCATGTTACACAAAATGGTGAATTGCTGAGAAATATGAATATCAGAGACGGGTACGCTATGAAAGCAGCCCTTGAAAAAGGATACAATGTATGTGTGATTTCCGGAGGATCCAGCGAAGGGGTCCGCATCAGGCTCAGAAACCTGGGATTATACGACATTCATCTTGGCGTATCAGATAAGGTTGCCGTTTTTCAGGAATATATAGATGTGAACAACATCAAACCTGAAAACGTTTTATATATGGGCGACGATTTGCCCGATTACTGGGTAATGCAGAAAGTAGGGTTGCCAACCTGCCCTCAGGATGCAGCACCTGAAATAAAGAGGCTGTGTAAATACATCTCGCATGTAAACGGCGGTAAAGGCGCTGTAAGGGATGTTATTGAACAGGTGATGAAGGTTCAGCACAAATGGCTTGAACACTTCGAAGCAAAATTTGATTAACAGTTAAAAGATAGGCTTATGAAAGTTTTGAAAAAAGATCAGGCACAAATGATGTTACAGGTTTTGGTTACGGTACTGCTGTTCCGCTTTGTACTGTTTGAACCTTTGATAGATGTTTTAGGACTTTCGGTTTTTCATTATTTTGCCTACCTCATTGCTCTGGCAGTCATTATGTATGGAGGCATACTGCTGTATAAGGTCGTATTGCAGGAGGAATTTCCGGACAAGAAGATCCAACAGAACATTGAAAAAGAATATTATAAATATCTGGCTGCCAACGTAGTGGGCATCTCCATCAGTTTTCTTGTATCGAGTGCTATTGACAAAACCTATTATTTCGGTTTTTTCCTCGCATTGGCAGCCATATTGTACCTTTATATCACACAATGGCGGAAAATACTGTTGTTCGACAACGTGGTCTATTCCTTCATCATTTCATTCCCGTTCTTCATCCTTATCCTGGTTGACCTTATGCCGTCGCTGCAGAGTCCTGAAGTACTGAATCCCTTAAAAAAACAACTGCTTAATATCTCACTGCAGCTGTGTATTTTATTATGGCTGCTTTATTTTATTAAAACGATTCTCACCGATCTCAGGTTTATGGAGCTCGACATAAAGCACCAGCGAAAATCCCTGGCTACCATCCACGGCAGGCTTGTAGGAGCAAAACGCACGGTTTTCCTGGCCCTCATCCCACTGGTACTCATTGTTCTGTTCTGCTTTAACCATCCGAACCTCACGTATCTCATCGGATATATTGCGGTTGCTGTAGTGCTTCCCTATTTTTTCTATCTTCAGAAACTTTGGCGCGCAAAAACCACAGAAGATTTTAATTCCGTAAACAATATTTTAAACCTAATCATTTGGTTAACTATTTTTTCTATTGTAGTTTTATTTTTCAATTTGAAATAAAAATGATCCTACAACAGAAATTCAGTTCTTACCATATAATTTTAGCTTCCAATTCCCCAAGAAGAAAACAGTTCCTTACCGATCTGGGTGTGACTTTTGAGGTGCAACCTGCAAATGTGAATGAGGAATATCCTGCAGGACTTAAAGGAAAGGATATTGCGTTGTTTATAGCCGAACAGAAAGCTTCCGTATTTACTCAGGTAAACGAAAACGACCTCGTCATTACATGCGACACCATTGTATGGTCGGAGCATAAAGCGTTTGGAAAACCTTATGACAGAGCGGAAGCCATCGAAATGTTGCAGCAACTTTCGGGAAAAACGCATGAGGTTATAAGTGCCGTTTGTCTTAAATCAGCTGCCAAGAACCATCTTTTTTATGATATTACCCAGGTTACGTTTAACAACCTCAGCAACGAAGACATCACCTTCTACGTAGACACATACAAGCCTTTTGACAAAGCCGGAGCTTATGGGATCCAGGAATGGATCGGACTTATCGGTATCGAAAAGATTGAAGGGTCCTACACAAACGTAGTAGGAATGCCGATGGAGAAATTGTATAATGAACTAATGAAGTGGTAATGTTTGAAAACTTTCATCTGTCTGATTATTATGGAAAAATAATAGGAACTATTATTTTTATCATCATCGTCTATGGACTTAGGCTCCTCATAAAGAAAGTCGTGGTTAAGTTTTCATCTTATTCGTTAAAGACTGACAACCGCAGCAAACTTATCATCAAATATTTTAATTCCCTGCTGAACATCCTCTTCGTCATTTTTCTCATCATTTTATGGGGAGTCGATACGGACAGCCTGTTTAGTTTTGTGGGTGCAACCATTACCTTTATCGGTGTGGCTTTTTTTGCCCAATGGTCGGTACTGAGTAATTTTACCGCAGGCGTTATCATGTTTTTTGCCTTCCCGTTTAAAATTGGTGACCGGATCAGGATCCAGGATAAAGATTTTCCTATTGAAGCTGAAATCGACGATATCAAAGCCTTCCATACCATTCTAATAACGGCTGAAGGGGAACGCATCTCCTACCCTAACAATCTATTTTTACAAAAATCTGTTGTGATTTTATAATCAATGAAAAATAAAGCTTTTTTATTATTGGTCCTGTTATTTGCTGCAAAAGGCACTTTTGCTCAAAAACCGCAGACCCCTACTCCTTCTGAAATTTACTTCAAGATGGAACAGCTAAACGTATTGGCAAGCGCTCTTTATATAGCGGCGCATCCGGATGACGAAAACACAAGACTTATTACCTATCTGTCGCATCATGAAAAAGCCTATACCAATTACCTGTCGCTGACGCGCGGAAACGGAGGGCAGAATCTGATAAGCAATGAACTTGGAACCGATCTTGGCGTAATCAGGACCAACGAATTATGGAATGCGCGCTCCATTGACGGCGGACGCCAGTTTTTTTCTACGGCAAATGATTTCGGATTTTCCAAACATCCAAAAGAAGCGTTTGAAAAATGGGATAAGGAGCTACTGCTTAAACAGGTCGTATACATGATCCGCAAGGAACAGCCGGATGTCATCATCAACCGTTTTGATCACAGAACCGAAGGAACGACCCATGGGCACCATACAGCATCTGCACAACTTTCCAAACTTGCTTTCGGATTGGCCAATTCTGCATCGTATAAGGCATTGGCAAAAGAACCGGCAGCACCCTGGCAACCAAAACGACTGTTTTTTAATGTATCATGGTTCTTTTTCGGAAGTAAAAAGGCATTTGATGCAGCTGACAAATCCAAATATATCCCGTTGAACATCGGAACTTTTTATACACAGCTTGGGAAAAACAATCAGGAAATTGCTTCCTTAAGCCGCAGCCAGCACCAATCTCAGGGATTTGGCGATATTTCATCGCGTGGAGAAGAAATCGATTATGTGGAACTTGTTGACGGCGCCGCAATCAATACATCCAACCTGTTTGAAGGTGTTGACACAAGCTGGAACAGAATCAACGGAGGGAAGGCCATCCAGCCCCTCGTAACAAAGCTCATCGATGAGTATGACTTTAAAAATCCTTCTGCATCCCTGGATCTTTTAGTACAAATTTATTCAAAGGTTAAAGAACTTCCGGAAGGAATCTGGAAAAACCGGAAGCTTAACGAACTAAAGGAACTTATAAAAGATTGTTCGGGATTGTACCTGGACCTTACTACTGATGCAGCCTTTACTTCCCCCGGTACCGAAATCCAGATTAAACTGGAAATAGCGAACCGAAGCACACATCCCGTAATTTTAAAAGATGTAAAGGTTCATAACCGGAAGACCCTTATTTCTAAAAAACTGTCCGACCAGGAAGTATTCTACGAATATTATCCTGTGACGTTTGATGAGAAAGATTTAACGAATTTCAGATTTCTGAACGATTTTGAAGATTTCAAATCTCAGTTTTCCAGCGATGCCGCTAACGAAATCGGAATTGAAATCAATGGGGTGTACATCTCTTATCCTGCGTCGCTTCAATACCACTATAAAGACGTCGTAAAAGGTGAAATTTACCAGGCGTTCCAGGTAATTCCTGAAGTTTCCGTAAAGTTTTCACAGGCTACCTATATTTCCAGTTCAAATCAGCAGCCCCGAACCACTTTGTTGCTCGACAACTATACTTCACAGAAACAAACCGGTATTTTGTCCGTATTCGACAACCGGCAAACGAAGGTGTTCTCACGAGAGGTTACATTGGATGAAAACGAAAAAAACACGGCTGTGTCTATTGCTGAAAAATTGGGTAACGGAATATATACTGCTCATTTCAGGAACTCAAAAACAGATTTTTCAAATGAGATAAAATGGATCGATTACCCGCATATTCCTATAAATTATTATCTTAGAAGTACAGGTACCAAAATTGTTTCTTTTGATAAAAAAATGCTTAAGAAACATTTGATAGGTTACATTGCAGGTGCCGGAGATGAAATACCGCAAACCTTGCGCGACCTTGGTTATGATGTAAGGTTCATCAATATGGAAACGGCTGTTTTGAGCGATCTTGAAAAATTTGAAACCATCATTGTGGGGATCAGGGCCTTCAATACAGAAAAAAGCCTTGCTACTAAAAACCACGTACTGTTTGATTACGTAAAGAACGGAGGGGTTGTGATCACGCAATACCAGACCAATACGAACCTGCAGACCGAAAACATTGCTCCTTACAAGCTTAAAATAGGGAAAACGCGCATCACGGATGAAAATGCCGTTGTTGGTTTTATAAACCCTAAAGATACCGTGTTAAATAAACCTTTTAAAATTACACAGGAGAACTTTAAGGGCTGGGTACAGGAACAGGGACTTTATTATGCTGATGAATATGCTGATGAATTTAAACCCGTACTGACCTCACATGATTTCGATGAAAAGGACACCGACGGAGCCCTGCTTATTGCAAAATACGGCAAAGGTTATTACATATACAGCGGCTTGAGCTTTTTCAGACAGCTTCCAATTGGAAATACCGGTGCACTGGAATTATTTGTCAACTTAATTGAACTGAAGAATGAGTGATTTTAAATGGATAAAATGGAGGAAGAGCTACACGGTGGTGCTCCTTATCAACTTGTTTTACATTGTTTTGTTTTACTTTATAATGCATTTTTTCGATTAATATGGAATTATTAGACTGGATCATTCTCCTCACCACGCTTTCATTTATCGTTCTTTACGGGACCTATAAAACCAAGGGAAGTCAGAATATTCAAGAATATATTCTGGCCAACCAGTCCACTAACTGGTTTACGGTAGGACTTTCGGTAATGGCAACGCAGGCAAGTGCCATTACGTTTTTATCCACTCCGGGACAGGCCTACCACGACGGAATGGGTTTTGTACAGTTCTATTTCGGACTGCCTCTTGCCATGGTGGTGATCTGTATGGTGTTCATCCCGGTGTTTCACCGTTTGAAGGTATACACAGCCTATGAATTTCTGGAAAACCGCTTCGATCTGAAAACCCGTACCCTGGCTTCCGTAATTTTCCTGATCCAGAGAAGCGTGGGAACAGGTTTAACCATATATGCCCCTGCCATCATACTCTCATCTATCCTTAACTGGGATTTAACCGTAATCATCGTTTCCATAGGTATCGTAATCATATTCTATACTTATTTCGGGGGTACGAAGGCATTGAATATTACCCAGAAGCAACAGGCTTTCATTATCATGGCGGGTATGCTCCTTACCTTCTTCATTATCCTTTTCAGATTGCCGGCCGAAGTGAACTTTGCCAACGTTTTTGACGTTGCCAAGGTAGAAGGAAAATTAAACCTTCTGAATTTTTCAACTGATTTTAACGAGCGTTATACGGTATGGAACGGCCTTACTGCGGGATTCTTCCTTATGCTTGCGTATTTCGGAACAGACCAGTCACAGGTGGGAAGGTATTTATCCGGAAAAAGCATCAAGGAAACGCAAATGGGACTGCTCATGAACGGGATTCTTAAAGTTCCCATGCAGTTCTTCATACTGCTGGTGGGTGTCATGGTTTTTATTTTCTTTCACTTTTATCAGGCTCCCCTGCATTTTAACCCTGTAAATACATCAAAAGTACTGCAGTCGGAATATAAAGATGAATACCGCGATCTGGAAATCGAATTAAAGAACCTCCTCAATGAAAAGAAAGAGATTACGCAGATTTACACGGGACAGCTGAATCAGGGATATGAAAATGAATTACTCGAAGAAAAACTTATTTCCCTCAATGAAAACGAGACCAAAATCCGTAAAGATGCCAGAACCATTATTGCAAAAGTAGACAAGGATGCCGAGCTTAATGATAAGGACTATGTATTTATCTATTTCATCCTAAACCATTTACCACATGGAATCATCGGCTTCCTGCTTGCTGTTATTCTATCGGCAGCAATGTCGTCTTCTGCGTCAGGCCTCTATGCTGTTGCTTCAAGTTCTGCTATAGATATTTACAAGACCTACAAACCGGGACTGTCGGAGAAGCACTATCTGAAAGCCACCAAATATCTGGTCGTTTTCTGGGGAATCATCTGTATTTTAACAGCCTGCCTCATCACCCTGTTCGAGAATCTTATCCAGCTTGTTAACATTATCGGATCGATTTTTTACGGTACTGTTCTGGGACTTTTCCTAATTGCATTCTTCTTTAAGTACTGTAAGGGAAAGGCTACTTTCTGGGCCGCACTGCTTACCCAGTTAATCGTTATCTATATTTTCAGCCTTGACGTCATCAGTTTCTTGTGGCTGAACCCTATAGGTGCACTCATGGTCATTTGTTTTGCATTTGTATTTCAGTTTTTCATCAATAAAACAAACCGGTCCTAAGCCGGTTTTTTTATATTCCATACCGTAATTAAACTGAAATCCTCTTGATTGTTTCTGTTTAAACCTGTATCTTCAAGTAAAGTTTAAAAGTATGAATTCGCAGGAAAAATACCATCAACTCAGCAAACATAAACAAAGAGCTACCGGACTGCTCCTGATTATGGCATGTGTTTACATCCTCATGATTTACCTGCTGCGTACAACTCCTCAAAGCTGGATGGGTTATGTGAAGGCATTTTCTGAAGCCGGAATGGTGGGAGCTCTTGCAGACTGGTTTGCCGTTACCGCCCTGTTCAGGTATCCATTGGGTGTCAGAATTCCGCATACGAACCTTATCAACAACAATAAGGATGCATTGGGAAGAAACCTTGGGGACTTCGTAAGCGACAATTTCCTTACAGCGGCCACCATACGCCCTTATATTGACAAACTATCTATAAGCGAATATTTGAATGACTGGCTGTCCAAAAAGAAGAATCAGGAAATCATCCTGTCTGAGTGTAATAAAATCATAAAAAGGATTGTAGGTAATCTCGACGATCGTTCTATTGCAGAATTTCTGGCTAATAAAGGATTTGAACTCACAGCAGAGATAAAGCTCGAGAAACTGGCCAGCACGGCCTTATATTATCTCCTGGAGCAGAACGAACATGAACGCCTGCTCAACATCATCCTGCCGCAGGCTAAAAACTATGTGGAGAATAACCGGGAGCTCATTTATAAAAAGGTTGTTGAAAAGCAGCCGATCCTGGGACTTATAGGAGGAAAATCTGTTACCAACCAGCTCATTTCAGGTATCACAACCTTCCTCGACGAAATCGAACAGAACCCTCATCATGAAATACGGAAAGAATTAAATCTAAGGCTGCACCAGGTGGTTGTGGATCTAAACCAGAATGATAACTGGAAAGATAAGTTCGACCATATCAAGCAGGAATTCATCACGCGCGAACGCGTTTACGAGTATGCAACAGACATCTGGCTCCGTCTTAAAAAAGATATGCTCGAAAAACTGGATGATGAAAATGCTACTTTCAATCATTACGTCCGGCAAAATATCGAAGCGATGATCCATTCTTTCAGCAATGATGAAAAAATGCACGACAACATCGACAAATATGCAAGGCAGTATGTGTATAAAACCGTTTTGAAAAACAGCAGGGAAGTAGGAACGATTATCACCAATACCATCCAGAAATGGGACGGTAACGAAATGAGTGAAAAACTGGAACTGGAAGTAGGAAAAGACCTTCAGTACATCCGCATCAACGGTACATTGGTAGGAGGTATTGTGGGGGTCCTTATCTATACCGTAACTTCTTTTTTCCTGTAAGAGCGAATACCTGCGTTTCTTAGTGCTTAATCTGCTCTATTTCATTTAAATCACGCTTATGCCGGAACAAAACAGCAAAAAACACAGCTATAACCAGGGCATAAACAGCAAACGATATCCAGATGTTATGCCAGTCCTTAATAAAAATAGGGCTGCTTAAAACCCCGTCTTCGGAGACTGTTACCCTGAATGATTCTTTAAGGATTGTTAGAAACCTCGGATCCTGTACCGTTGTATCCAGATGGGCCGCCAGGTCGTGCGCAGAGGAATAGGAAGACGTAAAAAAGCGGTCGATCATCCATCCGGCAAGGTTACTTCCAAGTACAGCACCCAGTCCGTTGGTCATCATCATAAATAATCCCTGAGCGGACGAACGGATTTTGGAATCGGTATTTGTTTCCACGAAAAGAGAACCTGAAATATTGAAAAAGTCAAAAGCCATTCCGTAAACGATACACGACAGGATAATCATCCATAAATTACCAGAAGGATCCCCATACGCAAATAAACCGAACCGCAATACCCAGGCCAGCATGGAAATGAGCATTACCTTTTTGATTCCGTAACGTTTTAAAAAGAAAGGGATTGCCAGGATAAATACCGTTTCGGAAATTTGTGAAATGGACATAATGATGGTGGAACGCCTTACAACCATAGAGTCCGAAAATTTAGGAAAATGTGCAAACTCTGTGAGAAACACATCTCCATATGCATTTGTTAACTGCAATGCTCCCCCTAAAAACATGGAAAAGACAAAAAACAATGCCATCTTATAGTTCCCGAACAATTTAAAAGCATTCAGTCCCAGCTGTTCGGTAACAGGCGCATTTTTATCAATAAGGCGCAATGGAGGACATTTCGGCATGGAAAAAGCGTAGAGCCCTAACAATACGGCTGATGTTCCCGCAATATAAAACTGTCCGGCCGTCGCCTTGCTTCCCGTAAGGTTCGTCAACCACATGGCTGCAATAAACCCGACGGTCCCCCATACACGGATTGGGGGAAAATCCTTAACAACATCGTAGGCATTGTTCTTCAATACCGTATAGGAAATAGAATTGTTCAATGCGATAGTTGGCATATAGAAACACATGCCCAGCAGCATCATGTAAAAAAAAGAGGATGGATCGTTTACCTGTGGAAGATAAAAAAGGATCATTCCGTAAAGAATGTGAAGCAAACCATAAAGCTTTTCGGCATTTATAAACCGGTCGGCAATGATCCCGGTCAGTGTAGGCATGAACAGCGAGGATATACCCATCGTTCCGAATACGGCGCCGAACTGGGTCCCGTCCCATTGCTTGTCTCCAAACCAGTAATTCCCAATCGTAATCAACCAAGCTCCCCACACGAAGAACTGCAGGAAGTTCATTGCTATTAATCTCGTTTTTAAACTCATTGCCTTAATTATTGAGATGTATTTCTTAACGGTTGATGCAATCAACGGCCAGTTTCAGAATGATCCTAAATTGTTCTTCTTCCGTTAAATTGGAATTGTCAATTTCAATGGCATCCGGAGCTTTTACCAATGGAGAATCTGTCCTCGTAGAATCGATATGGTCGCGTTCGGTCACATTTTTCAATACTTCTTCATAGGAAGCGGACACCCCGTTTTCCTGCATTTCAAGATAGCGACGGCGTGCCCTTATTTCTGCAGATGCCGTCATAAATATTTTCAGCTCCGCATGCGGGAAAACTACTGTCCCAATATCCCTTCCGTCCATTACCACGCCTTTTGCGACTCCGTAATGTTGCTGCTGATGAACGAGTTTGGAACGGATTTCGGAAACCTCGGCTACCTTGCTTACAAGATTAGAGACTTCCATAGAACGTATTTCCTTTTCTACATTTTCATCATTGAGATACATTTCCGCAAAACCAAGATCCGGATTAAATTTAAACGATAAATAAATCTGATTTAGTTTATGTATAAGCGCTTCCTTGTTAAAGGAAATTTCTGTTATGATTTTTTGCCGCATTCCGTACAGGGTCACAGCCCGGTACATAGCACCTGTATCTACATATACATAATGAAGTTCTTTTGCCAGTCTTTTCGCCAGCGTGCTTTTCCCTGTTGACGAATGCCCGTCAATTGCAATGGTTATTTTTTTCAATACAGAAATTTTTTAAACCACAAAATTATCATAGTTTAACGGACATACCAAACAAATTTGTATTTCCTGCCAATGTAAATCGATTGTAGGCATATTCAAACCTTAATCGTTTTACTTTTAAGCCGAAACCGGCTGTAAGTCCAGCAAAGTGTCTTTGCTCCAGTATCTTCATCTCCTCTCCGTTTCTGAAATTATATCCAAGACGTATAGTGAAATTCTTTTCAGGAAAAAGTTCAATCCCGACAACCACATGGCGTAATAAGTTGTTTCCGAAACCTACTTTTTCAGGTGTCTCGTTACGGTCAAGATCAAATTTTGAACGATTGGGATTGGAATAGGACATATCCCATTTCTGCAGGTTGTCAAAAGTTAAGTGCCAGCGGATGGGAACATTTTCAAGCAGTTTGCTGAATCCCAGTACAATTTCAAAAGGCAGCGATTCCCGTGTATCTTCGAAAGTGGATAACTGTCCTCCGAGGTTTTTAAAAGTCAGTCCGGCAGTCCATCCGGTTTCCTTATCATTATATAAACCTCCGATATCTGCTGCCACTGCAAGTGAATTATAGCTTTCCAGAGTTGAGGAGATCACCTTCATATTGGCTCCCACAGCGAAATTACTGTTTTGAATAGGATAGGCATATCCTACTGAAAGTGCCACATCATTCCCTGTAAAAGACCCAGTGAGGATTCCGTTCTCATCATATCCTTCCATACTGCCGTAATTCAGGTACGTAGCGCCTATATGAAAAACGCGGCCATTTTTAAACCGATGAGCATAAGCAGCTGATCCCAGGCTTATGTCATTGTAGAAACGTCCAAAATTCACTGCAAGCATACCGTCCATCTCTTCATTTAAGGAAGCCGGGTTGTACATTACCTGATTCACTTCATTTCCTGAAATCGTTACATTACTGCCTCCTAAAGCGGCCTGTTTCGGAGAAGTTGCCATTTGCAGGAACTGATAGGCATCCCTGCCGCCGACCTGTGCATAAGAAGCTGATAATGTAAGAAAAGAAACCAGGGTTACTAATTTGCGCATGTTGAGATGGATTACATGAAAACGAATATATAAATTTTAACGATACAATAAAAAAAAAGGTACATTTTTCATGTACCTTTTTTTTAAGTTATTCAACCGTAAGCAGCTGTTTTGCATGCTTTACTTTCTGATCGGTAAGTGCCAGATCAATGACTTCCGTCATCTTATCCACATAATGGAACGTCAGCCCCGTAAGATATTCCGGTTTAATCTGGTCGATGTCCCTCTTGTTATCTTTGCACAAGATTATTTCCCTTATATTGGCACGCTTTGCGGCAAGTATTTTTTCCTTGATTCCGCCAACCGGCAAAACTTTGCCACGCAACGTGATCTCACCTGTCATGGCGATGTTTTTCTTTATTTTACGCTGGGTAAAACTTGAAACCATAGACGTCAGCATGGCAATACCTGCAGAAGGGCCATCTTTCGGTGTAGCTCCTTCCGGCACGTGTACGTGAATCTTGTACTTATCAAAAATCTTCGCATCTATATTAAACAAACCACTGTTTGCTTTGATGTATTCCAGTGCAATGGTAGCCGACTCTTTCATCACGTTCCCTAAGTTCCCGGTCATGGTGAGATTTCCCTTACCTTCTGAAAGGATGGATTCTATAAACAGGATGTCCCCTCCTACCCTTGTCCAGGCCAGGCCGGTGACCACACCTGCCACTTCATTGGTTTCGTATTTATCATGATCATATTTAGGAGCGCCTAAAATGGAAATGATGTCTTCTTCCGTGAGTTTTACATTGTATTCTTCTTCCATTACCACCGATTTGGCGATATAGCGCACAATGTTCGCAACCTCCTTATCAAGCCTGCGCACACCTGATTCACGTGTATATTTGGTAACGATAAATTCCATTATTTTTCTGGATAACGAAACCGATTTCGCATCTAAACCATGTTCTTTGAGCTGTTTCGGAAGCAGATGCTGTTTTAAGATTTCTACCTTCTCTTCAATAGTATATCCGTTCATCTCAATCACCTCCATACGATCCAGCAATGCCGGTTGTATGGTATTCAGTGAATTTGACGTTGCAATGAACATAACCTTGGACAGATCGAATCCCAGTTCGAGGAAATTATCGTAAAATTCCTTATTCTGCTCCGGATCCAGTACTTCGAGCATTGCACTCGAAGGATCGCCCTGGTGGCTGCTTGACAGCTTGTCGATTTCGTCCAGTACAAAAACCGGATTAGACGTTTTGGCCTTTTTGATTGATTGGATGATACGTCCCGGCATGGCACCTATATAGGTTTTCCTGTGGCCGCGTATCTCGGCTTCGTCGCGAAGTCCTCCAAGCGAAATACGTACATATTCACGGCCTAGTGCCTTCGCTACCGACTTACCAATGGACGTTTTCCCAACTCCGGGCGGTCCGTACAGACATAATATAGGGGATTTCATATCGTTGCGCAGCTTCAGCACCGCCATGTGTTCCAATACGCGTCGTTTTACATCCTCAAGTCCATAATGGTCCTTATCCAATATTTTTTTTGCATTTTTAAGGTCAAACGTATCCTTGCTGTATTCATTCCAGGGCAGTTCCAGAAGCAGTTCCAGATAATTACGCTGAATGGAAAATTCTGCAACCTGCGGATTCATACGCTGCATTTTGCTGAGCTCCTTTTCGAAATGATCCTGAACCGCTGCATTCCATTTTTTGCCTTTCGCCTTTTTCTTTAACTCTTCGAACTCCTGTTCATGCGAAAAACCGCCCAATTCTTCCTGTATGGTTTTAATCTGCTGATGCAGGAAGTATTCCTTCTGCTGCTGATCCAGATCAATCCGCACCTTGGTCTGGATATCGTTTTTGAGGTTGAGCTTCTGAAGCTCCATGTTCATCTTACGCAAAGTTTCCAGGGCGCGTTCTTTCAAATCGTTGACTTCAAGAAGCTCCTGCTTATCCATGATATCCAGGTTCAGATTTGAAGACACGAAATTTACAAGGAACGAATTACTTTCAATATTCTTGATTGCAAAAGCAGCTTCAGAAGGTATGTTCGGATTTTCCCTGATGATTTCCTGAGCTGTGTCCTTTATGGTTTCAATAATGGTATTGAATTCGATATCCGTACTATCAGGCTTCAGTTCCGGCACTTCCTTTACGGTAGCTCTCAGATAAGGTTCTTCACTGATAAACTCCTCTATTTCAAAACGTTTTTGTCCTTGCAGAATGACCGTAATGTTCCCATCCGGTAATTTAAGGGTCTTTAATATTTTAGCTACCGTTCCCAGCTTATATACATCATTACCTGTCGGCAGTTCTGTTTCCTCCGTCAGTTGCGCAACAACCCCAATTGTTTTATTGCCTGCGATTGCGTCATTTATGAGTTTGATTGATTTATCACGTCCTGCCGTAATGGGAATTACAACTCCCGGAAACAACACCATGTTCCGAAGCGGTAAGATGCTAAGTTCTGCAGGTATCTGTTCCTTATTCATTTCATTTTCATCATCCTGTGAGAACAAGGGAATAAATTCTGCATTTGGATCCAGGTCCTGAAGTGACAAATTGTCCAATGATATTATTTTTTGTTGTGCCATATATGTTTAATAAGTCAAAATGTCATTGCTGTATCCGCAAAAACATTATGATACCGTCTTTTAGATTTATATTAATAATGATTATGTAATATGTCAATCTTTATGCCATAAAAAAACCCTTACCAAACGGTAAGGGTTTAAATATTATCAAATAAATTTAATACTTTATATAAAAGAAAGCTCCGTCAGACAAACGCTGAGGCTTCAATACAGATCCTTCCATCGGGTACAGCGTATATTCGAAATTACCACCCATGAATTTTGCCGTTTGGTTAATTTCCGTAATGTTACCGTATCCCGCGTCCTGCTTTTCGTCCGCATTATCTGTCGTATACTGGTTCCAAACCTCCATTCCCTCATCATCCATTTCCTGCACTCTTAGTACTGCAGTACTCATATACAGGGATGGATTATCCAAATCAAAAGCGGTAGGGTAATTCGCAACAGCCAGGTTACTGAATGCTACCGTAAGCGTTGCTGCTTTGTACTTATGTTTGGGATCCCCCATATTGTCATTATTTATAAAGGATAAATTAGCCTCTATTGTAAAAGAATCACCACTCCATTCCACTTCCACATCATCCGAAACAACGGTCTGTTCATTATTCAGTTCAAAACGCAGAATAGGCTTACCTTCCAATGCTTCATCTTTTACCTTTTCATCAATTGCCTCCGTGTCACATGAAACCAAACCTGTTACCAGAACCAATGAAGCTAAAATATATTTTAATTTTCTCATAAGACTTTAGAAAGAATGTTAAATTTATCCAAATATAAAATTATTTTTTTACATGTAAAATAAATAGCTAATTATTATGCTATTTTAACTGTTTTTGCTGTTTACGCAAGGTTGCTACCAACAAAAAGATTCCCACTATAAAGAATACGACAAGGAACAATATCGAGTTCTGCATTTTTCCCGTTATCTGCGCTATTACACCATATACCATCATCCCGATTACGATCCCAATTTTTTCGGTAACGTCATAAAAACTGAAAAACGAAGTGGTATCACGGGTTTCGGGAAGCAGTTTGGAATAGGTTGACCTTGATAAGGACTGTATCCCTCCCATTACAAGCCCCACCATTCCGGCTACAACATAAAATTCCACGGGTTTCACCACAAAATATGCGCAGATGCAGATGAATACCCAGGCTACATTTATAACAATAAGGGCTTTCAGGTTCCCGATGCGGTTCGACATTCTTGAAGTAAGGATGGCGCCTAGGACTGCAATAATCTGTATAAGAAGAATACTAACAATAAGCCCCATCTGCCGTTGATCGTCGTCTTCCCACTGTACTTCCTTTTCTCCGAAATACGCTGCAATGATCATCACGGTCTGTACAGCCATGCTATAAACGAAAAACGCTTTTAAGTAACCTTTTAAAACAGGGTATTCCCTGAGTTCGTTAAACATACGTTTCAATTCCCTGAATCCGGACCATACTACAGTTTTACTGATTTTTCGGTCATTTCTGAAGTCTGGAAGCCTCCGGTAGGAAACCTGGCTGAAACCAAGCCACCAGATCCCAACGAGTACAAACGAAACCTTCATGGCTTCCAATGCATTTGAAAACCCGAAAAGCTCGCTTTTCATGATCATGGCAAGATTGATGATGAGCAGTATAACCGACCCTATATATCCCAGGGAATAGCCTTTGGCGGATATTGCATCCTGCTGTTCGGGCAGCGCAATATCGGGCAGGTAGGAATTGTAGAAAACAAGGCTGCCCCAGAATCCGATCAGGGCCAGCATATAGAAAAAGAGTCCTGTATAAAGATTTTCAAGATTAAAAAAATAAAGCATCATACAGGAAAGCGAGCCTATTGTACAGAACAGCTTAAGAAAAAACTTCTTACTGCCTAAATAATCGGCTATCCCGGATAATAACGGAGAACAAAACGCAATAATGAGGAAACCGATCGCCGTAACGTAACTTATAATGGATTCACTGGGTGTTTCTATTCCAAAGAAATAAGCCGACTCCTTCGACTCCAGTCTGAAAAGCGCCCCGTAAAACAAGGGAAAAATAGAAGATGAGATCACCAGGGCGTAAACCGAATTGGCCCAATCGTAAAAAGCCCAGGCATTCAATACCTTTTTGTCTCCTTTAATAAATGTCTTCATGTATATAGCATAAAAAAAGCAGTTGCATTTAAAACTGCTTTACGTTTTTAATATTTCTTTCCAAATTTGGATGCTTCCGTCTTTGCTTCCGGAATGAGCTTTTTAATATCGGCAATACGGGTCTGGTCACTTGGGTGGGTACTTAGCAGTTCAAGTGTTTTACCTCCTCCCTGAGAAGACATCCGTTCCCAGAATCCCACAGCTGAATCAGGGTTGTACCCTGCAATCGCCATTAAAATGAGCCCCAACCTGTCGGCTTCCGATTCATCTCCGCGGCTATAAGCGAGCATAGCCAGATTTGATCCGGTTCCGTAAATAAGTCCGAGCGCCTGCTGCAGGGCTGCTGAATTATTTGCCGTTACCTTGCCCAATCCTTCCCCTATTCCGGCCTGTATAAGTGCCTTATCCATACGTTTTCGGCTATGACTCAGTAAAGCATGGGCAACTTCATGTCCCATTACGGTAGCAAGGCCGGCTTCGTCTTTAGTATAACTCATGATTCCAGTGTAAACGGCAATTTTTCCACCTGGCATACACCATGCATTGGCCTCTTTGCTTTGTACAAGCTTGTATTCCCACTTGTAGTTTGCAATCTGGTCTCCAAAGCCACGTGCTGTCATCCATTTCACCGCCGCATCCTTGATCTTGGTTCCGACTGTCTGAACCTTTTGAGCATCACTGGTTCCGGTAACCACTTTGTTTTCTTTAAGAAAAGTTGAATACTGCTGGTATGCTGCGGGAATAAGTTGCTCATTCTCGCTTGTAAGTGCGAGCCCTTTTTTCCCTGTAAGCGGGTTTGTTGCACATGCCATCAGCAACGCAACCGTACTGCATAATAAAAATACCTTTTTCATAGTTGTTTTATTTTAATACCTAAATTTATCTAAAAGTATTAAATTATCTGATCAATACATTTTAAATTTGTTTGTAAAAATAGAAAATATGGCGCAAAAAAAAGCAAAAGTTTTAGAGGTTCCAAGCTATATAAAAAATACTTCGAGAGTGCTTGCAGCTGTAAATAAAAAAATCGCTGCCGCCTTTGCTTTGAAATTGTTTGAAACACCTTTAAAATTCAAGCTTCCGAAACGGGAACAGAAAATGTTCGAAGTTTCTCATAAGTCCAGACTTGTTCTTCCCGAATGTAAAAAGGAGATCGTGGTTTATGAGAACAAGTTCGGTCCGAAAAAGGTATTGCTTGTTCATGGGTGGAACGGCAGGGGAACACAGCTGGTGTCCATTGCCAAAATGTTTAAGGAACTTAATTATACCATCGTAAGCTTTGATGCTCCGGGCCATGGAAAAAGTCCTAAAACCACCACCAACATGAAGGATTTCATTGAAGCCATTAACGTGCTGGCCCATAAGTATAACGGTTTTGACATCATCGTGGGGCATTCACTCGGAGGTATGAGCATCATTAACAGCCTTGCACGTGGAGTTGAAGCCGAAAAGGCCGTCATCATCGGAAGTGGGAACAAAACGGAGGACATCACAAGTGATTTCCTGCAATCAATAGGGATGAATCAAAAAATTGTTCCGATCCTTATAGGGTTGTTCGAACATAAATATCATGACGTTATGAGCAATTATGATGTAGCCCCCAGGGCTGAAAAAGTTGCAATACCGGTATTGGTGCTGCACGATAAAAACGATATAGACGTTCCGTACAAAGCAGCCGAGGAAATTTACAGAAACCTGCCTAACGGAACCTTAGTGCTTACTGAAGGTTTAGGGCACAGAAAGATATTAGGAGATGAACATGTTATTAAAACCATTGAAAAATTCGTTTGTAATTAATCTTTTTTGGATATTTTTAAGTTTGCAACTGACCAGCTGCAACGGACAAACGGAAAAAAAGCAAAATAACAGCAAAATGACAGAACAAGACTGGAAAAAGAAGCTCACCCCTGAAGAATTCTATATTCTTCGTGAAAAAGGAACGGAAAGACCTTTCTCGGGTAAATACAATGATTTTTTTGAAAAGGGATCTTATGTGTGTGCTGCATGCGGCAACAAGCTGTTCGAATCAGGACGGAAATACAATTCGTCGTGCGGCTGGCCCTCATTTGACGAAGCCATCCCGGGTTCGGTCAAATACACGAAAGATACCTCGCACGGTATGACACGCATTGAAGTTACCTGTGCCAGATGCGACGGGCATCTGGGCCATGTATTTGAAGATGGTCCTAAAGAAACTACGGGTACGCGCTATTGTATGAACTCGGTTTCGCTTAAATTTATTCCTGAAGAATAAAAATCAGTACAGCAATTTAATTTCTTTAAGATTAAACAATTTTACATCACCATGTTCCGGCTGAACAACCAGCTGGCCGTGGTGATTTACGTTTTTAATGATTGCCATGAATCGCTGCCCGTGTATATTTTCAAAAACACTTGCCACCTCTTTTCTGAAAAGATGATCATGGTAAAAATCCCATTCTCCTTCGGCACCTTCCTTAAGATGAAGTACGCTTTGTTTCAGAAAGGAAACAATCTTATCCAGCAGCAACTCCTGCTCGAGTGCAACTCCGTATTGCCTGAAGATTGAAGATGCCTGGGGAAAACCGTCAAACTGCGTCTGCATCACATTGATGCCAATTCCCACGACAGACTGAATCGTTCCATTTGCCCTGATATTGTTTTCAATGAGTATGCCGGCTATCTTCTTATTGTATGACAAAATGTCGTTAGGCCATTTGACACTTATATGATCCAGTTTAAAAAAATTCAATGCCTTTATAACGGCATTCGCTACCATAACATTCAACGTAAATAAATCTTCTATTTCAAATGAAGTTTCATTAAGAAGAATGCTAAAGGTAAGGTTCTTAGAGGATTCCGAAACCCATTTACCCCCCATCTGTCCTTTTCCTTCTGTTTGGTTTTCAGCCCATACAACAGTAAAATCTTCCAGTTGCTGTGTAGCTGACAACTGCTTAAGAAAATCATTTGTGGAAGATGTGGCACTGAGTTTGATTAAATACATTATATATATTAACTTTAGGAAATTTAGGACAAAAATAACACTTATAACACAATACAATTTGATAAATTTGCAGTAATTTAAGCACATAAAACTTATTCATGGGTAAAGACAAAAAAAACAATGAAGCTTTATTAGCTTTGATCATTGAAGGCATTGAAAACGTAAAAGGAGAAAATATTACCATCTTAGATTTAAGAGCAATTGAAAATACAGCCTGTGATTATTTCGTCATCTGCGACGGAAATTCCAATACACAGGTAAACGCCATTTCCGGCTCGGTTCAACGTACGGTTTCCAAGGAGCTGCACGATAAGCCCTGGCATGTAGAAGGAACGGAACAGGCAAATTGGGTTTTAATGGACTACATCAACATCGTGGTGCATATCTTCCAGAAAGAAACCCGTGATTATTATAATATTGAGGATTTATGGGGCGATGCAAAAATCACCCAGATTACTTCCAATCAACCAACACAGTAACACCACATTATGGCGAATCCAGTAAATAATAAACCCAAGTACAATGCTTGGTTACTTTATGCAGGCATAATTTTTATCATTTTTGCTATTTCCCTCACCACCGGTGGCGGAAGCTTCGGAGATGGTAAAACCATTGGTCTGTCAAAGTTTTATCAGTATTTAGACAGCAACCAGGTGGAAAAGGTCGTTTTCAACAATTCATCTGCCCAGGTATATCTGAACGAAAGTGCTAAAAACACTCTGGAACATCAGAAGAACAACAAGCCTACCTTGTTTAGTTCTATGTCTAAAAGTCCTGATTATGTAGTAGAAATTGCCAATAAAGACCTGTTCGAGACCAAACTTCTCGAAGCCAATAAGGCGGGGATGTTAAAAGAATTTACAACAGAAAAGGAAAGTAACTGGGGCGGTATATTGCTGTCTCTTCTTCCAATCATTCTTATCCCGGTAGTCTGGATCTTTATGATGCGCAGGATGAGCGGCGGCGGATCAGCAGGCGGTGGCGGCCAGATCTTTTCGATCGGAAAGTCACGCGCCAAGTTGTTTGACGAAAAGAACGACACCCGTGTTACGTTCAATGACGTAGCAGGTTTGGAAGGTGCTAAAGAAGAAATCCAGGAAATAGTGGAATTCTTAAAGAACCCGGAAAAATATACCTCCATTGGAGGAAAAATCCCTAAGGGGGCCCTGCTTGTAGGTCCTCCGGGAACAGGAAAAACTCTCTTGGCCAAAGCTGTAGCAGGAGAAGCCCAGGTTCCATTCTTTTCCCTTTCAGGATCTGATTTCGTTGAGATGTTTGTAGGTGTGGGCGCATCCCGTGTACGTGACCTGTTCAAACAGGCAAAGGAGAAGGCTCCGGCCATCATTTTTATTGATGAGATAGATGCAATCGGTAGAGCACGTGGAAAATCCAATTTTTCAGGTTCAAACGACGAACGTGAGAATACGCTGAACCAGTTGCTTACCGAAATGGACGGTTTCGGAACGCATACCAACGTTATCGTGCTTGCTGCAACGAACCGTGCTGAAATACTTGATAAAGCGCTTATGCGCGCCGGTCGTTTCGACAGACAGATTTATGTTGACTTACCGGATGTTAACGAGCGTAAGGAAATCTTTGCCGTACATTTGAAGAAAATTAAAAAGGTAGACAACCTTGACATTGATTTTCTTGCAAAACAGACCCCTGGATTTTCAGGAGCCGATATTGCAAACGTATGTAACGAGGCAGCCCTTACCGCTGCCAGAAAAAATAAAAAGGAAGTAGACAAACAGGATTTCCTTGATGCTGTCGACCGTATAGTAGGAGGTCTTGAAAAGAAAAACAAAATCATCACCCCTGAAGAAAAGTATGCGATCGCCATTCACGAAGCAGGTCACGCCACGGTTTCATGGCTTACGCAACATGCAGCACCTCTTGTAAAGGTGACCATTGTTCCGCGCGGAATGAGTCTTGGTGCAGCCTGGTACCTTCCGGAAGAGCGTCAGATTGTCCGAACAGAGCAAATGCTGGACGAAATGTGTGCCACCATGGGGGGAAGAGCTGCGGAAAAAGTTATTTTCGACAAAATATCTACCGGGGCGTTGAGCGACCTTGAAAAAGTAAACAAGCAGGCACGCGCCATGGTTACGATTTACGGTCTTAATGATTCCTTAGGAAATATTACTTACTATGATTCATCCGGGCAAAGTGAATACAACTTTTCAAAACCCTATTCGGAAGAAACGGCAAAACTCATCGATAAGGAAATATCCCTGCTCATTGAAAGCCAGTATCAGAGAGCCATTGCCCTGCTAACCGAAAACAGGGATAAACTCGTAAAACTGGCTGATTTACTTTGTGAAAAAGAAGTCATTTTCAGAGAGGACCTCGAAGATATATTCGGAAGACGTCCGTTTGAAAAAGTCGAAACTATTGACGTTACACCTGAAAATGAATCTGAAGTAGTTTAAAATTAACATTTTAGCATAAAATACAAAAACTTGATTTAGCCTACTGTTAAATCAAGTTTTTTTTTATCTTTGAGGTTAATGCTCCCGCATTCAGTTTTAAACGATAGAATGAATATATTTAAAAAAATTTTAAGCAGTTTTTCCTCTCCTCGTAAAGATCATGACAACGAAGAAGGAAAATATCTGCCTGAAAAGGAAATTCCTGTGGATGAACAGTTCACGCATAACTTTAAGGTAAACGGGGGGAAATTTCTTTATTGTGAAAACACGGAGGAGCTTGATGAAAACTTTATCAGCATCCTCCAGGAAAATGACTGGTTTGAAAATGAGGCCCTGACATTTGAGAAAACGCTTCAATACTTACTCATTGAAAACAAATTGTCTTTTAAAAACCCGGAACATCCCGCGTTTTTTCTGACAGGATGCGAAAGCCTTATCGCTCAGGACGGTTCCATTCTTTTTTCATCCAAGCAACTTCTTCACTACAAAACAAACGAATTACCCAAGAATATTATCGTAATTGCCAAAACAAGCCAGATTACAAGATCAAAAAGTGATGGTCTGCGCAATATCAAAATGCGCTATGCGAATGAAATTCCTACGAATATCACCACCATGCAGCATTTTAAAGAAAGTAAGAATGATGACTTTCTGCAATACGGCATCCAGGCAAAGAATTTTTACCTGCTGCTTTTAGAAGATTTTTAACATGAGCGAAGTTGTAAAGCGAACCCTTTCGGGAATCATTTATATTGCACTGTTAATTGGTGCAATTTTATTTTCGGAAACTACATTTATTATCCTTTTTGGTATTTTCTACTTCCTGGCCGTTTACGAATTCTGCAGGCTGTACCACATCACGATAATATGGGGGATTTTTTTTTCCATAATCGTAGCAGCTGCCGGCGTATACCTTCATAACAGCCCGCTTAACAGTATTTACCTGCTCGTACTTCCTTTCAGTATTTACCTTATTGCCGATTTGTTTCAGAACAAGATGCCGGAAAAAACGTCTGAACTGAAAAAATACAGCCACCTTACAGGTTACGTGACAGTTCCGTTTCTCATCATCACGCAGCTCCCCTATCTTAACGGGCATTACATCCCGTTGCTTTTATTAAGTATCTTTATAATGATATGGTGTAACGACACTTTTGCTTATATTTGCGGCAAACTTTTCGGTAAGCATAAGCTGTATGAGAAAATATCTCCGAAAAAGACTATAGAAGGTTTTATAGGAGGGTTGCTGTTTACCCAGATTGCCGCTTTTGCGATTTTCCACTATATGGAAATCGGAGCTTCGCTGACTTTCTGGATGTGCACGGCTTTAGGTATCAGCATTATCGGAACGATAGGCGATTTAATAGAGTCCAAATACAAACGCCAGGCAGGTGTAAAGGATAGTGGATCCATCATGCCGGGACACGGGGGAATACTTGACCGCTTCGACAGTATATTGTTTGCCGCACCGTTTATATTTTTAATTTACAAACTCATTATATAATGTTTCACAAAGAAGGCGCTAAAATAATCTTATTCTCTCTGGTGATCGCCGTAGCGGTTATCGTAGGTATTGAATTCATCATTTCTACACCTTGGATCATTAAAACCGTGCAGCTTGTTGCACTGGCTTTCCTTATTATTGTACTACAGTTTTTCAGGAACCCGAACCGCACTATCGGCAATATTGCCGATCATTTGATCCTGGCTCCCGTTGACGGAAAAGTGGTCGTTATTGAAGAAGTTTACGAACCGGAATATTTCAAGGATAAACGCCTCATGGTTTCCATCTTCATGTCGCCTATCAACGTTCACGTAACGCGTTATGCACTAAACGGTATTGTAAAGTACAGCAAATATCATCCGGGTAAATACCTGGTAGCCTGGCATCCCAAAGCAAGTGAGGAAAACGAGCGTACTACCGTTGTCATTGAGAACCCTGTTTATGGAGAAGTGATGTACCGGCAGATTGCAGGTGCACTTGCCAAACGTATCGTAAATTATGCAAAAGTAGGACATCGCGTAAATCAGGGAGATGATGCCGGATTTATCAAATTCGGGTCCCGCGTGGATTTATACCTTCCCCTGGGAACGGATGTAAACGTAGTTCTCAACCAGAAAGCCCGCGGAAATAAAACCGTAATAGCACATAAATGATCTCTGAAACCGACAAAGCTTTTGAAGAAGCCTACAACAGGGCATCTAAAACAAAAGTAAAACTGGCACCGGACGAAATGCTGCGGCTGTATGCCTATTACAAACAGGCCACTTTGAACTATTCGCACCAGTTTGAATATCTTGAAGCAGATCTTATACGGGGATTTAAATTCAATGCCTGGCAGCAGGTTGCATATTTATCGCCCGAAGAAGCAAAAATTTCGTATATTGAACTCGTAAACTCCTTAAAATTGTAATTTTATGAAAAAGAACATTTTAATTTTAACAGGTGTCGCTTCTTTTTTCCTTTTAAGCTGTAAAGATAAAAATGAGATGACAGAAGTGCAGGTACCCAATAGTGCATTTACCGATTCCATTCCGGCCAAAGGTGATCCTAAATCGGTAGTGGCCAACCAGGGCGCATTCCAGATGAAGGGCCTTAATTACGGTTATAACGACCTGGAACCTTATATGGATGGTTTAACAGTTGAAACACATTATTCAAAACACCATCTCGGGTATTGTAACAAGCTCAACGATGCTGTAAAAGGCACTCCTTTGGAAACCATGTCTATAGAGGAGATTCTAAAAGGGCTTGATCTAAAGAACAGCGCATTGCGCAACAATGCAGGAGGATATTATAACCACAATATTTTCTGGGAGATCATCGGTCCTAAAGCGGGCGGACGTCCAACCGGTAAGGTAGCAGAATTAATCGATAAAAACTTCGGAAGCTTCGGAGAATTCAAGACACAGTTTTCAGAAGCAGCAAAAGGTGTTTTCGGATCGGGATGGGTATGGCTTGTTTATCTTAACGACGGTACTCTTAAAATTTCCACTTCAGCAAACCAGGACAATCCTTTGATGCCGAATGCCGAAGTAAAAGGATATCCCCTTATGAATATCGACGTATGGGAGCATGCCTATTATCTCAAGTATAAAAACGAACGGCCAAAATATATAGAAAATTTCTGGCAGTTGGTGGACTGGAATAAAGTAGAATATAGGCTTTCGCTTATTAAATAATGATAAAAAACAGGAATTTTAAAAAATTCCTGTTTTTTTTTCTTCTGTTTTTTTTCTATATAAAAAGATGCCAGCCCCCGTAACAACTGCTTTTGAGCGTTGAAAAGCCGTTCCAATGTATTTTCTTTTACTAAAATTAACAGGAAGTGAGCATAATACGCACCTGAAATTATTTCTAAAATTCTTAAATTTGGGGTACCAATCAATCGCTTGTTTAATAACAAAAATTAGACAACGATTAAGAGCTTGCCGCAGGCAAGCTCTTTCTATAAAATGAGCAATCCGAAATTTCTTAGCTGTTCTCCCTGTTTCGAAAAGATGAATGGTTCAAAATCAAACGTGGTTTCTTCTTCAAAACTTTTCTTAACCAGCTGAAACGAAACAACTCCTTTTGGATTGTTCCTGAGATCTTCAGTAAAGTTAGCAAACCACATGCCTACTTCCCTGTCTACTTCAACCTCAAGTAAATTGTTTTTCGAATGTACCGTAATCCGCGTTTTTTCAAAAGTTCTTCCCTTCTTACTCTTTGTAAAGTGCTCCAGGACGGGCTTTGTCCCGAGCCATAGGACTTTCTGATTGGGCTTGTATACAGGAAAAGCTTCTGCTTCCAGAACAGTCTGGATATAGTCCGGGGCAATCTTTGTCTTCGGAACCTTAAAATCAAACCATTCCTGTAAAGAAAAATCAAAACACAGACCGTGCATATAGTTAAACAACGATTTTTTTAATCCATAGGAAAACTTATGATGATGAGCTCCCGATTTGTCCTCATGAACCATATCGTTATTTGCAAAGCTGCCCAGGACCTTCGAATGGTTGATCACATGAAACGCTTCCGGATCAAGTCCTACGGGACTGTGAGCCGTCATAGCAAACTGGTGCCAGAATCCGGACTGCAGGATACCCGTTTCAAACATCTGCCTTACCATTTCAAGTGAATCAATCGTTTCCTGTGCTGTCTGGGTAGGAAAACCATACATAAGGTATGCATGAACCATAATCCCTGCCTCGGTGAAATTCCGGTTAACACGGGCCACCTGTTCCACAGTTACTCCTTTATCAATAAGTTTCAGCAAACGGTCAGACGCTACTTCCAGGCCTCCCGAAACCGCAATACAACCGGAAGCCTTCAACAGGCGGCATAAATCAAGTGTAAAGCTCTTTTCAAACCGGATGTTGGTCCACCATGAAACAGACAGTCTGCGCTTCAGGATCTCTATTGCAACCTCCCTCATCAAAGCCGGAGGTGCAGCCTCGTCTACAAAGTGAAATCCCGTATTACCTGTGGATCTGATAAGCAGTTCCATCCGGTCTACGATTTCTGCCGCTGCTACGGGTTCATATATTTTAATATAATCAAGCGAAATATCGCAGAACGTACATTTTCCCCAGTAACAACCATGAGCCATTGTAAGCTTGTTCCAACGGCCGTCGCTCCACAGGCGGTGCATGGGATTTACTACCTCTATAACCGAAATATAACGGTGCAGGTCAATATCGGTATAATCCGGACAGCCTACCTGGCTTTGCTTGTAATCACGGACAAGCGGACTGTTTTCGTATACCACATTTCCTTCATCAAGTAAAAAGGTACGCTTCAATTCCTTCTGCCCGATTGTTCCTTCAGTGAATTTCAACAACTGCTCCATAGGGGCTTCACCGTCATCCAGGTTGATGTAATCAAAAAAGTCAAACACACGCGGATCAGAAACCGAACGTAGTTCTGTATTCGGAAAACCACCCCCCATAACCGTTTTGATACCGGAAAAATGTGTTTTGATGTACAAAGCACATCGGAAGGCGCTGTAAAGGTTTCCGGGAAACGGGACTGAAAACCCTGCGATACGGGGATTTGTCTTTACGATGAGTTCATGAAGGAGCTTCAACGTAATATTGTCAATATAAGTAGGCGGCTCCTGCAGCTTACTGTACAGTTCATCAAATGAATTGGCAGACCTGCCCAGGCGTTCCGCATAACGGCTGAATCCAAAATTCTCATCGACCGCTTCCACTATAAGATCGGACAGGTCTTCCAGATACAATGTTGCAAAATGTTTCGCTTTATCCTGGATGCCCATGTGTCCGAAAGCCCAGTCCAGTTCCTCCAACTGTAAAAACCGGCTTGCCTGGGGCAGGAAATCGTCCTGAACGATGGAATTCGCCAGGGTCGCATTTTTTCCCTGTAAAAACGAAATTACTGCATCAACAGTATGAATATAAGAATCCCTGAGGGCTACGATCCTTCGCGCATTATCACCAAGCTCCTGCCCAGATTCCTCAATAAAGGCAAACAGATCTGCAAGCCCCTCCCTGGAGAACAACTTTAAGATCACCTCAATGCCAAGGTCTGACTGAAAAGAGGAGACACCAATGGTATTGAGGAACCCTTTAAGATAAACGGTTCCCGGATATGGTGTGTTCAACTGCGTAAACGGTGGCGTAATCAGTAAGATCTGTGTTTCCAAGTTTATGAATTTTATGCAAAAATACAATTTCCTGCCGAATATTGCTTTGTATATGTACCTGGCCATACTGTAATTTTACCAATAAATTATAATCCAGGTTATGTGACAGTCTTAACATATTTCTTAAATTTGGAAAAACGAACAAACAATGTTTTCAATACCCTATCAACAAACGGGCTACTTTTCAAAACTCATCATTGATTACCTGAATCAGGAACATCAGTTACATACTTTATACAACCGTTTTCCTTCCATCGAAGCGTTTAAGGACCAGATCGAAGAAAAACAGCACCAATTTCCGAAAATACACAGAACGGTACTTGTTGAGCGGTTGCTTCATCAGTACCGGAATACCGATACATCCGCTCAAACCGGAAACCATATACAGTTACTTTCCCGTGAGAATACGTTTACAGTGGTAACGGGCCACCAGCTGAACCTGTTTACGGGACCACTGTATTTCCTTTATAAAATAATATCGGTCATCAATCTTTGCAAAGACCTCAAAAAACGGTATCCGGAACAACATTTCGTACCGGTTTACTGGATGGCAACAGAGGACCATGATTTTGACGAAATCAACTTCTTCAACTTCAACAGGATGAAGTTCCAGTGGAACAAGCATGTTTCCGGTCCCGTTGGAAGACTTGACACAACAGGTCTTGATGCCGTTTATGAACAGTTCCGCCAACAGCTCGGAATAGGCCATAATGCAGCCTACCTGGCCGATTTATTCAAAAAGGCTTACCTTAATCACGGTAATCTTGCCGATGCTACCCGATTTCTGGCAAACGAACTTTTTGGAGATTACGGCCTTGTGATCATTGACGGGGACGATACAGAATTAAAAAGGCTATTTGTTCCTCATATACGCGAAGAACTGCTCAACCAATCTTCCTATAAAGCCGTAGAAAAAAGCTTTTCCGTTCTTAAGGATTATTCCATACAGGTGAATCCCCGCGAGATCAATCTTTTTTACATTGAAGACGGTTTAAGAGAACGCATTATCCTTGAAAATGGTTCCTACCGTGTGAACAATACAGATTTGGTTTTCTCAGAAGCTGAACTGCTAACCCAGCTGCAGGCACATCCTGAAAAATTCAGTCCCAATGTCATTTTGAGGCCGCTTTATCAGGAAGTCATTTTACCCAACCTCTGTTATATAGGAGGAGGTGGAGAATTGGCTTACTGGCTGGAATTAAAGGAAGTTTTCCAGCAACACCATATCGTATTTCCTATGATGCTGCTGCGGAATTCCGCCCTGCTGCTTACTTACAAACAAAACATCAAAAGAGAGAAGCTCGGCCTGACATGGGAAGATCTTTTCCTGAAAACCGATGCATTCCTGCATAAAAAAACGGCCGATCTTGCTCAAAATCTTTTTGATTTTGACCAGCAGAAAAAATTTCTGGAAGACCAGTTCCGGCAGCTCGAATCATTAAGCCTCAAAACACACCCCAGCTTTACAGGAGCCATTAATGCCCAGAAGACAAAGCAGATGAGGGGGCTTGAAAACCTGGAGAAGCGTTTTTTAAAAGCCGAACGCCTGCATAATCAGGATGTCATAGACCGTATGCTGGAATTAAAGATCGCCCTTTTCCCAAATAACAGTTTACAGGAGCGCGTCGACAATTTTGCCTCTTTTTACCTTGATTTCGGAAAGGACCTTATTCCGTCTTTAATTAAAGAACTGGATCCGTTGCACCAGAATTATACCGTAATAACGTTATAAGCCCAAAAGTTTTCATATTTCATTATATTATGCACGCATAATATTTTGTATATTTACGTAACTACAAAACGATGAAAGATGAATTATGCACAAAAAATGTTACGGGATGATGCATTAAAAGACAAGGTCATCATTGTAACTGGAGGAGGAAGCGGTCTCGGAAAATCGATGACCACCTACTTTATGGAGCTTGGTGCCCAAGTGGTCATCACTTCCCGGGATCTTGAAAAACTTAGGACTACCGCTTCTGAACTGGAAGCTGCAACAGGCGGCATCTGTCTTCCTGTAGCATGTGATGTACGTCATTACGACCAGGTGGAACAAATGCTACAAACAGCGTTGTCTGCGTTTGGAAAAGTTGATGTCTTGCTCAATAATGCTGCAGGTAATTTCATTTCTCCCACAGAACGGCTCTCATCCAACGCTTTCGATACCATCATCGACATCGTACTGAAAGGTAGCAAGAACTGTACGCTTGCCTTGGGAAAACACTGGATTGCGAACGGGGAAAAGAATAAAACGGTACTAAATATCGTAACTACTTATGCCTGGACAGGATCGGGATATGTAGTACCAAGTGCTACAGCCAAAGCTGGCGTGCTGGCCATGACGAGAAGCCTTGCCGTGGAATGGGCCAAATACGGCATACGCATGAACGCTATTGCTCCCGGGCCGTTCCCGACCAAAGGAGCATGGGACCGGCTTCTTCCCGGAGAACTTCGCGAAAAATTCGATATTTCAAAGCAGGTACCTTTAAAACGCATGGGAGATCATCAGGAGCTTGCAAATCTCGCCGCATATCTGGTATCGGATTTCTCGGGTTATATAAACGGGGAAGTTGTAACAATTGACGGAGGAGAATGGCTTCAGGGCGCCGGGGAATTCAATATGCTAGAACAGATAACGCCTGAAATGTGGGATCTGCTCGAACAGATGATCAAAGCCAAAGGAACAAAATAAAAAAATCAGCTTAAAGCTGATTTTTTTATTTTTAAAAGGTCCCTACTACCCCAATTCCGTTAGCTGTAGGTGTGACATTCCAGGAAATCCTTTTTTTCCGGTACTGTTCCCAGGGGTTGTTATATTTAGTATGGTCCAGGCGGTTTATGACCTGTTTTGTACAGATATAAGCCAGAAATCCTCCAAACGTAACGTCGCTGATCCAGTGCGCATTGGCGTACAACCTGCTGGCCATGGTTACGGCTGCACCAGAATAGAATACGGCTTTTAACCAGGGCTGCTCTACCCTTTCGGCCAGTACCATAGCTGTTACAAAGGCAATCTGAGAGTGTCCTGAAGGGAACGAACTGAAACCGGGATCATTTTTAAACGGATGGAATGTATAAGGTCCGAGTCCTTCTGAAGGGCGTGCGCGCCCTACGATCTTTTTCAGGGCCGTTTGCAAGACGCCGGAGGTAAGATAGGCCGAAGTCAGCACAACAGCCGTTTCTTTTGTCCATTCATCTTTAATGAGCCATCCCGTTACGTAGAAACCACCTGCAACAACAGCTGCGGCATAGGGTTTTCCGTTATGGTAGCCAAAACCGGCAAGTTCCTTATAAAACCCAGAGGTGTTCCGGTTGATGAACCGGTTCACGGGTTTATCCGCCAATGATAAAATAGCTGTTGAAGCCAGGGTACCTCCAAGTTTGAACCAGTCTTTCTTTTCCCATCTTACAGGAGAAGATAAGGTGTAGGTGAAAGCATCCGCAATGCGGACCAGGTCATTGGTTCTTTGCGGAGCTGCTGCCAGCGAATCGTTGTAAGATGCAGCCTCCACTGACTGTACAACCTCGTGCTGCCGGTTCACAACTCCTATAGAGTCCCGCGACACGGAAAGCGAATCATTTTGCGCATCAATTCCCTGAGCCCCGAGGACAAAAACCGTGAATATGAGTTTTTTAATATGCATTTTATTTATTAACGGTGTGCAAATTTAAACAGACAATCCGGGAAAGAAAATGTTCGTAACCCGATATATCGATAAAATAACGTTGGTCTTTAATTTTTAGTGTATCATTATAAATTGAAATTAAATACAATACAAAAACATTAGCCAAAATCGTCTTAAAAGAACGTAGAAATTGACGTCAGGATTTTTAGTTAACATAAATAATTGTATTTTTACACTTGAAATTTTTGTAGAAGAAAAATGGGTAAAATCATTGCTATAGCGAATCAAAAAGGTGGTGTGGGAAAGACAACCACTTCTGTAAATTTAGCTGCATCCCTTGGTGCATTGGAAAAAAAGATATTATTGATTGATGCAGATCCGCAAGCAAATGCAACTTCAGGTTTAGGAATAGACGTTGATTCTGTTGAAGCCGGAACCTACCAGATCCTTGAACACAGTATTACGCCGCAGGAAGCAGCGCTGGAATGTACTGCCCCTAACGTGGACCTAATCCCGGCACACATTGATCTGGTTGCTATAGAAATTGAACTGGTTGATAAGGAAAACCGCGAATATATGTTAAAGCAGGCCCTTTCTTCCATTAAAGATGATTACGACTACATCATTATTGACTGCGCACCCTCTCTTGGCCTGCTTACGCTGAATGCCCTTACAGCAGCTGATTCGGTTGTGATTCCCATTCAATGTGAATATTTTGCCCTTGAAGGACTTGGCAAACTGCTGAACACCATTAAAAGCGTTCAGAAAATCCACAATCCTGATCTCGATATTGAAGGATTGTTGCTGACTATGTACGACTCCCGTCTGCGTTTGTCTAACCAGGTGGTTGATGAAGTTCAGAAACATTTTAACGATATGGTTTTTGAAACCGTTATACAGCGTAACGTAAAATTAAGCGAGGCCCCTTCTTTCGGAGAAAGCATCATAAATTACGACGCAGCAAGTAAAGGTGCGAGCAATTACCTAAGTCTTGCTCAGGAAATCATTAAAAAAAATAGCAGCAACTCATAATGGCAAAAGCAATAAAAAAACAGGCGCTTGGGCGCGGATTGTCGGCTCTTTTGAAAGATCCTGCAAACGATATACAATCCGTTGAGGATACCAATGCCGATAAAGTTGTTGGAAACATCATTGAACTGGAACTCGATACCATCATCGTAAACCCTTTCCAGCCAAGAACCAATTTCAACGAGGAAACACTTAAGGAACTGGCTACTTCAATCAGGGAACTTGGGGTTATCCAGCCTATTACTGTACGTAAGACAGAATTCAACAAATACGAACTTATTTCGGGAGAACGTCGTTTAAGAGCTTCAAAATTAGCCGGACTTCAGACGATCCCAGCCTATATACGTATAGCAAACGACAACGATTCCCTGGTAATGGCATTGGTTGAAAACATTCAGCGCCATGACCTTGACCCGATCGAAATTGCCATGTCGTACCAACGTTTAATTGATGAAATCCAGTTAACGCAGGAGCAGATGAGCGACCGCGTAGGAAAAAAACGTTCTACAATTACCAATTACCTGCGTCTTCTTAAACTGGACCCGATCATCCAAAGCGGTATACGCGACGGTTTTATCTCTATGGGACACGGCCGCGCGATCATTAATATCGAGGATCATGAAGCCCAGACCGAAATCTATCATAAGATCATTATGGAGAATTTATCGGTTAGGGAAACGGAAGCACTGGTAAAAGCTTATCAGGAAGGTCTTTTGAAGAACAGTACAGCTGCTGCTTCACAGAAAAAATTAACCTATACCATTTCCGAAACACAGCGTAAAATATTTACGGACTTTTTCGGTGCCAAGGTCGACGTTAAAATTGCTGCCAACGGTAAAGGTAAGATCAATGTTCCTTTCCATTCGGCCGAAGATTTAGAACGTATCATCAAACTTTTGGGAAGATAGTGCTGCAGAAGGTCCTTTATATTGTTTTTTGCCTTTGTTCCGGTTTGGGTTATGCACAAACCGATTCTTTAAAAGTTGCGCAACCTGTTCCGGCTATTGCAAAACAGGCAATGGATCCCCTGTCTCCTTCAAAAGCAGCTTTTTATTCAGCTGTCATCCCCGGTTTAGGTCAGTTCTACAACAAAAGTTACTGGAAAATACCGCTTGTTTACGGCGGAATGGGTACCAGCCTTTATTTCTATATTGACAACAGCAGAATTTACAACAGCGCCCGTAACGAATATAAGTTACGTCTGAGAGGGATTCAACGGACAGATACTCCCAAAATCGGCCGTTATACGGAAGACCAGCTTATTACGGTACAGAAAGCAGCTCAGAAAAACCGCGACCTGTCGTTATTCATCACACTCGGGATTTACATCCTGAACATTGTCGATGCGAATGTAGATGCTCATTTACAACAATTCAACGTAGATGAAGACCTTACGTTCAAACCTGCCTTCGAATACAATCCGTTGCTGAACCAGCATCAGTTCGGAGTTAATGTAAGCTATAAATTTTAAACTTATGAAAATTGCTTTATTAGGCTATGGAAAAATGGGTAAAGAAATTGAAAGAATTGCCCTGGACCGTGGTCATGAAATTGTTTTAAGGAAAACCGAAGACAGTAATTTCAACGGACTTGAAACTGCCGATGTAGCCATCGACTTCAGTATTCCTGCTGCTGCCGTTGAAAACATATCAGCCTGTTTCAACAATAACATCCCCGTAATTTCCGGAACTACGGGCTGGTTGGATGAATACGGAAAAATGGTAGAATTGTGCAAGGAAAAAAACGGTGCATTTCTGTACGGTTCCAATTTCAGTGTAGGAGTTAACCTGTTCTTTGAATTAAACGCCTATCTCGCCAAACTTATGTCGCGTGTAAAGGATTACCATGTTTCCATGGAAGAAATCCATCACACACAAAAACTTGATGCCCCAAGCGGTACCGCTATTTCACTTGCAGAAGGCATTTTCAGGGAAACCGCATATAACGAGTGGACCTTGGATGAAGCAGCACAAAATCAAATTCACATAGAAGCAAAACGTATTGCCGATGTTCCGGGTACACACAGTGTTTATTACCGGTCGTCTGTTGATGAAATCGAAATAAAGCATACGGCTTTTTCCCGGCAGGGATTTGCACTGGGTGCCGTTGTGGCCGCAGAATGGATTCAGAATAAAAAAGGCATCTTTTCAATGAAAGACGTACTCAGTTTAGGTTAATTAAGCAAAAAAAATTACATTCGTTAAAAATAATCGTTTATGACATTTACACAATGGTTTATCTTTTTCCTTGTTGTTCAGGTAATTCACTTCCTGGGTACATGGAAATTATACGTTAAGGCAGGACGTAAAGCCTGGGAAGCCGCCGTGCCCGTTTACAATGCAGTTATTTTAATGCAGATCATCAACAGGCCGAAATGGTGGGTGGTGCTGCTTTTCATCCCTATTGTAAACCTCATTATGTTTCCTGTTGTATGGGTTGAAATACTGCGCAGCTTCGGAAAAAAGACCGTTACCGATACCGTATTGGGCGTAGTTACCCTGGGACTGTATATCTATTATATTAATTACTTTGAAAATGTAACCTATATTCCGAACAGAAGCCTTAAGCCTACATCGGAAGCCGGAGAAACGGTAAGTTCCATCCTGTTTGCCGTTGTGGTGGCCACGATCATCCATACGTATTTCATACAGCCTTTTACGATTCCGACCTCATCACTTGAAAAGACCCTTCTTGTTGGGGACTTCCTGTTTGTGAGCAAGGTAAATTACGGGGCACGTATCCCGCAAACTGCTGTTGCATTTCCAATGGTTCACGATACCATCCCGTTTGCAAAGGTAAAATCCTATACAAAATTTCCGCAGATACCTTATATGCGCCTTCCCGGCTTTGAAAAACCGGATCACAACGACATTATGGTCTTCAACTGGCCTATAGATACCGTTTATCAGTTTTTTGACAAATCAGGCAGAAGGGCAGATAAACCTGTCGATAAAAAATCGAATTACGTAAAGAGAACAGTGGGACTACCTGGTGACGATTTACAGATTAAGGACGGTGTAGTATATATCAACAATAAGGTTCTGGACCTGGGCGACCGCGCCAAGATACAGTATTCCTATAATGTAAAAACAAACGGAACTCCTTTGGATGTCAACTTCCTTATCAAAGAACTGCACGTTACCGATGGGGTACAGCAGATTTCCCAGGACACTTACCGTATTTTTGCACTTACTTCGGAAGGAGCCGAACGTTTAAAACAACTTTCCTCTGTTACGGAAGTTACCAAAATTATCAATCAGGGAACGGAATTTCATCCTGTAAGCAACCGCCCCGCCATCTTCCCGCACAACAAACCGTGGAGCAATGATAACCTGGGGCCTATACATATTCCGGCAAAAGGCGACGTGGTACAGCTGAACCATGAAACCCTGCCAATGTACAAAGCCATCATCAAGGATTATGAACACAATACCCTTGAGGAAAAGGACGGTACCATCTACATCAACGGGAAGCCTGCAACGAATTATACCATTGAACAGAATTACTACTATATGATGGGAGACAACCGTCACAATTCGGAAGACAGCCGGTACTGGGGATTTGTTCCTGCTGATCATATCGTTGGAAAACCGGTGTTCATCTGGATGAGCCTTGACCCGAATATACCTTTTGGCAAAGCTTTCGATAAAATACGCTGGGAACGTTTGTTTACAACCGTCCACGGAACAGGAAAACCTCATTCGTTCTTTATTTATTTTGTAGTGGTCATTCTAGCATGGGGTATCTACAGTTTCATTAAAAAACGCAAAGCAAAAAAATACACTTATTAATGGACCTTCTCATACATCCTACCTATTTTCCTTCCGTAAGCCATTTTGCAGCAATGCTGCAGGCCGATTCGGTTACGTTTGAGGTAGATGATAATTTTCAGAAACAGAGCAACCGCAACAGGATGTATATTTACAGTGCCAACGGTTTGCAGTTGCTCAACATACCGGTAAAACACAGTAAAGACGAACGCAGAAAATACCGCGATGTTCAGATAGAACCCGCCTTCAACTGGCAGAAACAACATTTTAAATCACTGGAGGCCGCCTATCGTACTTCCCCGTATTTTGAGTTTTTTGAAGATGATCTGCGTCCGGTTTTCGAGAAAAAGCATACTTTTTTAATGGACCTTAATTTTGAGATCCATGAAATTCTTACAGGATGCCTGGGAATCAATATTCCTTATAAAAAAACGGAAGAATACTTCAAAGAATCCAGTCAGACAGATTTAAGGCATCTTGCCAACGGAAAAAAGGACGAACATATCTTTAGTCCGTACACCCAGGTTTTCGACGACCGTCATGGTTTCCTAAACAACCTGAGCATACTGGACCTTTTGTTTAATGAAGGCCGGCATGCAGTAACATACTTAAAAGAACAGCCGTTAATGTTAAAATAAAAAGAGGTTTCAAATAAAACCTCTTTTTATTTTTTATCCTTATTTCTCATAAAATTCAGCCGCGCCATAATGGGAAAATGGTCTGAATTCTTAAAGTTCTTAAACGTCTTAAACTCTTTTACGTCAAAAACGTCATCCACGAGAATATAATCAATCCTTGCCGGATAATACTTGTAGTTATAACTTTGTCCGAAACCTTTCCCGGCCTCTACAAAGGCATCGTTCATATCGCCTATAATATTCTTATAAACATAAGAAAAAGCCGTATTGTTCATATCTCCGCAAATAATCTTATGTCCTTTAAAATCCTTCATATGAGACTGTATGAGCTCTGATTGCAATTGTTGCACCTTAAACGCCTCGCTTAAACGGTTAAAAATCCTTTTGGATTTGCTTTCGCTTATTTCATTGATATCAGGACTGATGTTGACCGACTGAAGATGGATGCTGTATACCCGGATGGTATCTTTGTTTTTTACGATATCGGCATACACCACATTGTTATCGGAATTGGGAAGTGCAATCTCCCCTTCATCAATGATGCGGAATTTGGAGTAGATTGCCTGGCCCGTTCTGATCTTTTTCCCGTGCATGATGATGTGGCGGAACTTATAGTCATCCAGTTCATAATCGGCCGATTTGGAGTATTCCTGAAAACAGATGATGTCGGGATTCTGTTCCTCTATAAAGCGTTTGATGTTTTCGGGAACGTTCTCGTTGGGAATCCATCCGAAAAGATTAAACAAACGCACGTTATAGCTCAAAACCGTAAAGTCGCTTTCCACAGGATCCTCGTTCTTACCTGAAAACTTATAAAATTTTGTAAAGAAGGTATACCCGATCAGAAATACGATAACGGAAAGCAGCACCTGCTTTTTCAGCTGTACGGCCCAGTATACAACGAATACGAGGTTAAATATGAGCAGTGTAGGCAAAATGAGGGTCAGCACCGATAAAAACGGGAAGAGCTTAGGAGCCATGGAAGGCAGTACATACCCCATCAATGTCAGGATCACCAACATTACATTGAATACATATGCTATTTTATTAAACCACGCTAAATTCTTCATAAGGTTATTTCTGCTTAAACAAAAATTCTTTCTCTTCCTGAGTAAGGCTGTCGTATCCGGATTTACTGATCTTATCCAGGATAACATCTATCTGTTTCTGAGTGTCATCCGTAGCCATCCGGCTTACCGGGCTTTTTCTGTATACAGTACGCAACTTCGCCTTTTTCTTTCCTGATTTGAAATCAATGGCAAAATCCTTAAGCCATTTTCCGTATATAAATCCGAAAATACTGCCTCCAATATGTACCAGATGGCCACCAGCATTATCAGAAAACAACTGCAACAGATCAAAGGCTAAAAACGCAAATGCGATATAATATATTGCAATATTCCCGAAAATAATTACCTGTACACGCATGTGCGGATTATATCCTATGACCGTAAAGAAAATGGCCATGATAGCACCTGACGCACCTACGACATATTGTTGCAGTCCGAAAATATTGGAAACCAGGAAATAAAAGATTCCCGATACAATTCCTCCAAGGAAAAAGGCTTTCAGTAGCTGCTTTTCATTAAAATAGGTATAGAACAGCTGGCTGAAAAGATACAGCATGAACATATTGAACAGCAGGTGCAGTAAATCTGCATGCAGAAAACTATAGGTCACAAACTGCCATACTCTGAACTTAAATACCTGGGCATCACCAAACAATGCAAAATTTTGAATAACGGAAGTATATATTCCTTTATTAAAAAACTGCATCAACAGCACCAGGCTACTTATAGCGCTGATGGCAATAAGCAGTTTAATTTCCGCAGTGGTGTTTTTAAGGTTGAATGGTTTCATCTATTTATCCCAACGATATTTATCAAACTGTTTTTTCTTCCAGGTCCACATAAGCAGGAACCCGACTATGGCTCCGCCTATATGCGCAAAATGTGCAATTCCGCCACCGGAACTGAAGAGGGAACTTCCACTTATTCCCGAAATAAGGTCATACGCAAGGAGTACCGGCACAAAATACTTGGCCTTTATGGGTACGGGTATGAAAAGAAGTCCCAGCCCGGCATTCGGAAACATAAATGCAAAGGCAACAAGCAAACCGTAGATGGCGCCGGACGCTCCCAAAGTAACCGACAAGTAGGAAGATCCCAGGGTCTGAATTTTTTCAGGGGAAACAAATTGCTGCCATCTGTTATCAATCATACTTTTACTAAGCAATTCAAAAACATCTTGCGATTTGAACCCATTTAAAACAAGTGTATTTACAACGTCGTGTACCTGCCAGTAGTTAACGGCAGAATGCAGTAAGGCGGCTCCAAGCCCGCATAATATGTAGAATACGAAAAATCTCTTTCCTCCCCAAATCTGTTCCAGTACGGATCCGAACGAATAAAGCGCAAACATATTAAACAGTATATGCCATACGTTAGCATGCATGAACATATGCGTTAACGGCTGCCAAAACTGAAAACTCGGGTTTTCAAAATAATACATCGGCAGATAATCCATAAGGGCAGGAACGAAATAAGTCCCTATAAACAATATAACGTTGACAATGAGCAACCTTTTAACAACTTCGGTAATCTGATTCATTACATAAATTTTTTATCGATATCTTCTACTTTCATCGTTATAAAAGTAGTTTTGCCAAACGGCGAAGCCTGCGGATTTTCACAACCGAACAGACTGTTCACTATGTTTTCCTGTTCTTTATCCGTAAGGTAGGTTCCTGTTTTAACAGCAAGGCTTTGGGCCAGCGATTTCGCAATCCGGTCATGCAATGCCGGGATCTCTGACGGAATACTGTCCTGAAGATCATTGAGCAGATCTTCCAGTACGATGGAAACCTCGCTTTCCGTAATTGAAACAGGTATTCCCGAAATAACCACTTTTTCTGATGACATTTCATCAAACAGGAAGCCCATACGGATGAGCTCCTCTTCTATTTCATTGAGCAGTTCCATTTCATAAGCCGTATAGTACAAAGACAGCGGAAACAGCAGCTGCTGGCTCGCATTTTGTTTCACCGCGAACGAATGCAGGTAATGCTCGTACAGGATGCGCTGGTGTGCACGCCTCTGGTCAATGATGATCATCCCCGATTTAATAGGGCTTATGATGTATTTCTTCTGTATCTGATATGACTGCTGGTTATGGGAAGCCTGCTGCGTTTCTTCATCGAACAGGGAGCCCGTCATCACTTCATCTTCGAACTGGTGATGCGATGCCATGATGAGTTCTTTTGCATCCGAAATTCCCTCATACAGGGTTTCCCACCCACCCGATTTATGCTTTTTATCCTGAAAAGAAGCAGCCGAAACATGTCCGCTACCGGATGTCCTGGCCGTTTCCTGATTTTTTTCAAACGGATTATAGATGCCTCTCGAAATATCTGAACCAATCTGGCTCACGAGGCTGTTACCTGCCTTTATGCTTTCAAACGGATTAAAGCTTGTATCAATCTCCACGGAGGGCTCCACCGATTGTGCTCCCTGATAACTATAAGGTACTTCAAGTTCACCGTCTTTTTGAAAGTCAAGAACCGGTGAAACGTTGAACTGTCCCAGGCTGTGTTTGATCGATGCACGCAGAATGGCGTACAGTGCCTGTTCGTCGTCAAACTTTATTTCGGTTTTCGTCGGATGTATGTTGATATCGATGCTTCCCGGTGGCAATGTGAGATACAGAAAGTAACTGGGATGGGTACCGTCTTTCAAAAGCCCTTCAAAAGCTGCTGTAACCGCATGGTGCAGGTAGCCGCTTTTAATGAACCGGTCGTTTACAAAGAAAAACTGTTCACCCCTGCTTTTTTTAGCATATTCGGGTTTTGCAACAAATCCGTGGATGTCCACAATTTCGGTCGATTCCTGAACAGGGACCAGTTTTTCATTGGTTTTGCCTCCGAAAACGTTCACGATGCGCTGACGGTAATTTGATGCCGGTAGGTTAAACATCTCGCTTCCATTGTGGATAAAGGTAAACTGTATGTCGTTATGGGCCAGGGCCACGCGCTCAAATTCATCTACTACATGCCGCAGTTCCACCTGGTCGGATTTAAGAAAATTACGACGTGCCGGAATATTGAAAAAAAGGTTCTTTACTGAAAAGGAGGTTCCCGACGGAACAACGGCCACTTCCTGAGAAACGATCCTGCTGCCCTCAATGACTACATGCGTTCCAAGTTCTGCCTCGCGTTCCCTGGTTTTAAGCTCCACATGCGCAATAGCGGCAATAGATGCAAGCGCTTCCCCACGGAACCCTTTGGTCTGTAACTGAAAAAGATCCTCAGCGAGCGCAATTTTTGAAGTGGCATGACGCTCAAAACACATCCGCGCATCCGTTTCGTTCATGCCTTTTCCGTCATCAATGACCTGTATTAAGGTTTTCCCCGCATCTTTTACCACCAGCTTAACGGAAGTTGCCTGCGCATCAACGGCATTTTCAAGCAGTTCCTTCACTACCGAGGCAGGTCGTTGTACGACTTCACCGGCAGCAATCTGATTGGCTACGTGATCGGGTAACAAACGTATAACACTAGACATGTATGTTTTTAGTTTTTTAGATGAACTACAAAAATACAATTTTAAACGTTATTTAAACAGCTAAATACACGTTCATCTTAAAGAAAAAGTCCGGAAAAAATCCGGACTTAGTTATTTTTATTGAGTGCAATCATTTTAAGTGCTGCTACCGCTGCTTCAGTACCTTTGTTTCCGTGGATTCCCCCGCTTCGGTCAATGGACTGTTGCTCCGTATTGTCTGTAAGGACACAAAAAATGGTCGGAACTTCGTATTGGATGTTCAGGTCTTTAATTCCCTGCGTTACACCTTCGCAAACGAAATCAAAATGTTTGGTTTCCCCCTGAATCACACATCCGATGGCTATGATGGCATCAAACTCCTTTCTTCGGTGCATTTTACTGCATCCGAAAATAAGTTCAAAACTTCCCGGTACATCCCAGCGTACGATATTTTCCGGAAGCGCTCCGCAGTCGATCAGTACGTCATAGGCCCCTTTGAACAATCCGTTGGTTATTTTGTCGTTCCATTCCGATACGACAAGCCCGATCTTCAGATCTTTTGCATCGATAAGTTCTGCCTTGTTGTATTCCGATAAGTTCTTATTTGCCGTTGCCATTTTTATTGCGCCATTCCTAAATAAACATCGATATTCGCTGCTTCAACAGAACCTTTATAATTTTCCTTTACGTTTGTCAGCAACTTAAGGGCCTCGTCTTTTTTTCCAAGTTCTAAAGCCATCAATCCTGCTTTGTATGCATAACGCGGCGTAGAAAAATCGTTCGGGGTATGCTCTGAAGCTTTTTTGTAATATTCAAAAGCTTCCTGGTTTTGTTTCAGTTCAGCAAATGCATCACCAATTGCCCCTAAAGACATTGCCTTCAGGAACATATCGTCTGAATTAAACTGCTCCAGATGCTGTATGGCCTCTTTGTATTTTCCTATGTTTAAATACGTGGTCCCCGCATAATAATGGGCCAATTTGGCTGCCTGCGTTCCACTGTATTCATCTGCAATTCCAAGGAAACCTAACTTTCCTTCCCCACCGTTCAACGCAAGGTTAAACAACGAATCAGATGCCGTTCCGCTTATTGCCTGCTCATAATACTGCTGTGCCTGGAACATTTCGTTAGCTGCCTCATCTTCTTTCGGCTCCATAATAAAATGCTGGTACCCTAGATACCCTACCGCTGCTACGGCAATGGCGCCGATTGCATAAAATATCTTCGATTGATTCAATGTAAACCACGAACCTATTTTGTTAGCGGAAGCATCCAAAGAATTAAATACCTCGGCTGTATCACTTTTGTCGTTTAATACCGCCTGATGTACGTTTTCTTCTTTTTCAACCTCAGGTTTTTCCGGTTTATAACCTCTTTTATTATATGTTGCCATAGTGGTGTAATATTTTAATCTGGGCAAAAATAGGATTTTTATCCAAAATTAAAAGTCTATTTGTTAGATATTTTTCTGAAATTTGTCCTTTGTTTTACTTTTAAAGTTTCTTTTTTGTGAATTTAGAGCAACTGCACGTACTTAATTTTAAAAATATTTCTGAAAAAACATTTCATTTTACCAAAAAGATCAACTGTTTTGTAGGAAAGAACGGGCAGGGAAAAACCAATCTGCTCGACGCCATCTATTACCTCGCTTTTGGAAAAAGCTATTTCAATCCTGTTGCCCTTCAGAACATCCGGCATGAAGAAGATTTTTTTATGGTGGAGGGTGTTTTTGACAAAACCGGAAAACGCGAGCAAATTGTATGCAGTTTAAAGAAAGGACAAAAAAAGGTATTGAAACGCAACGGAAAAATATACGATAAATTTGCCGATCATATCGGGCTTATCCCCCTGGTGATGATTTCGCCATCGGATCAGGACCTTATTTATGAAGGAAGTGAAACCCGCAGGAAATTTATAGACCTTGTTATATCGCAACAGGACGGCACGTACCTGCAGCAGTTGATTCAGTACCAGAAAATACTTACGCAACGCAACGCCCTGCTGAAATATTTTGCTTTAAACAGGGTGTTCGATAACGATACCCTGAATGTGTATAACGAGCAGCTACACGGTTTAGGAACCGAAATTCACCGGAAACGTAAAGCATTCATAGAAGAATTTAATCCGATATTTACAAAATATCACAGGGAAATCACCAATGACGGGGAAACTGTTGACTTAAAATACGAAAGCCAGCTGCACGAAAAACCATTGCTGGAACTCTTCGTTGATTCCTTACAAAAAGACCGGATGCTTCAGTACAGCTCAACAGGGATTCACAAGGACGACCTTGTATTTGAGCTCAACGGGCACTCCCTCAAAAAATTCGGATCACAAGGACAGCAGAAGTCATTGCTTATTGCCCTGAAACTGGCACAGTTCGATTTCATCAAAAAACAAAGCGGTGTAGCCCCTATAGTGCTCTTTGACGATATTTTCGACAAACTTGATGCAGAACGCGTGCAGCAGATTGTGAACATGGTCAACAAAGCGGCTTTCGGCCAGCTGTTTATCACCGATACGCACGAAGAACGGACGGAACTCATCGTAAAATCAACGGAACTCGACTACGAAATATTCAAAATATCTTCCTAACGTCGGGCGCTTTTTGTTTATTTGTACAAAATTTCTGCTATGCAATTCAACCAGTCTTTAAAAAACTACAATACCTTCGGCATTGATGTCCGGGCATCAGAATTTGCCGATATCACCTCTGTTGACCAGCTGATCCAGATCATCAGGAACAACAATAAACTGCCTCTTTTTGTTTTAAGCGGGGGCAGCAATATGCTGCTTACCGGTGATGTTGACGCCCTCGTACTGCATTTAAATACAAAGGGAATTGAAAAAGTAGGAGAAGATGACGATTTCATATGGATCGAAGCACAGGCCGGCGAAATCTGGCATGACTTTGTACTGCACACCATTTCGCTGAACCTCGGAGGTCTTGAAAACCTGTCCCTTATTCCCGGAAAAGTCGGCTCTTCCCCTATCCAGAATATTGGCGCTTACGGCGTGGAAATAAAGGATACGATGTTCAGCCTGAATGCTTTGAACCTATCAACACTTGCTATCGAAACATTTACAAATGCCGACTGCTCCTTCGGATACCGTGACAGCATCTTTAAAAATGAGCTCAAAGACCGCTACATCATTACCTCCGTTACGTTTAAGCTGAAAAAGGTTCCTCACGTGCTGCACACTTCGTACGGTGCCATACAGCAGGAACTTGACAATATGCAGGTAAAAACCCCAACGATACGCGACGTCAGCAATGCCGTAATAGCTATCCGCAGGTCCAAACTTCCGGATCCGAAAGAAATTGGCAACAGCGGCAGCTTTTTTAAAAATCCCGTTATCCCAAAAGACGACTACCTTCGTTTGCTCGAAAAAAATCCCGACATTCCGCATTACACCGTAAGCGAAACCGATGTAAAGGTACCCGCAGGATGGCTTATTGAGCATGCAGGACTTAAAGGGTACCGCAAAGGCGATGCCGGTGTGCACAGCAAGCAGGCTTTGGTACTGGTTAATTACGGAAAAGCTACGGGAAAGGAATTAATAGAGATGGCCGGTTTTGTTCAAAGTACTGTCTTTGAGAAATTTGGCATCCGCATTACACCCGAGGTAAATATTATTTAATCATTTAGGTTGTAGCACGTAATCATTTAAAGTAATTTTGCACATTATTCAGGGCATATTATGGCATTAACACTACTTTATATACTGGGGATCTTCCTCATTATCTTACTTATTTTCCAATTGGGTATTTTTGCTGGATCTGTATTTGCCAGGCCTGTTGACACGCAGGCCAAACGCATTCCAATATCCGTCATCGTATATGCAAAAAACAATGCGCAGGAACTCAGAAATCTGTTGCCTGTTTTACTAAACCAGAACTATCATCAGTTCGAACTGGTACTGGTAAACAATGCTTCAACAGACGAAACCCTTCACCTGATTAAGGAATACGCACTTATGTATCCGAACATACGTCTGGTAGACGTGTTAAACAATGAAGCTTTCTGGGGCAATAAGAAATATGCCGTTACATTGGGTATCAAAGCCTGTAAATATGAATACCTGGTTTTTATAGATGCCAATAAAAGAATACATTCTTACAACTGGCTTGTACAGCTGACATCACATTTTACCCTTAATAAAACAGTTGTCATCGGGACTTCGTTCTATACCCGCAAAAAAGGTTTTTTCAACAAATTTCTGCGTTTTGATCATGCAATGCAGCAAATGCAGTCCTTGGCATGGAGCAGAATCGGTACTCCGTACAGCCTGAACCTTGAAAACATTGCTTTAAAAAAGGAAGAGTTTTACCGCGTCAACGGATTCATCAGCCATATGCAAAAACCGTTGTTTATGAACGAGTACCTGTTAAACGACGTAGCTACTTCGAAAAATACGTTGCTTTGTGAACATCCGGATGCCATGATTGAAGCAGAACCGGTACTCAAACGTTCCGACTTCAGACAGTTAAAAAAACACCAGTTGCAGTTGCTCAAAAATACGAAAGGTACTGCCGCATTTAAGGTAAAGTTGTTTAATCTTATGCAGTTCCTGTTTTTGATCGTTGCAGTGTGTTCTTTCCTTACGCTGGAATACTGGTACATTACATTGGGAATGGTAGTGCTGCGTTATGCCGTGGCATGGATGCTTTTTGCCAAAACTGCAAAAAAATACCGTTACAAAGATTTAATCTTTTTATTCCCTTTGTATGATTTGTTTTATATCTTTATGCAAATGCGACTGTTTTTAGGCAGTTTACTGACAAAATCCAAATCATAAAGTGGCACAACATTCTTCAAAGGAAACTCTTGGTTTAATAAAAGAAGCAAAACAGGGAAGTCAGTCTTCCTTTACGCACCTGCTCGATATTTACTGGCAGGAAGTATATCATTTCATTCTTAAAAGAACCGAAAACGAAACCGATGCAGAAGACATTACCATTGAAACCTTTGCCAAGGCTTTTGACAAGATAGGGACATATAAAGAGGAATTTGCCTTTAATACGTGGCTCATCGCCATTGCCAAAAACGTTCATACAGACCTTATCCGTAAAAAAAAGATTTCCGAAACAGTAGATTTTGCTGAAAACGAAGAGTACTGGTCGCTTAACATTACGGACGAAGATACACTAGAAGATCAGCTGATTTACGAACAGAACCTGGCGACCTTAAAGCGATGCATCAAACAGCTGAAACCTCATTACCAGCAGGTCATCCAGTTAAGGTACTTTCAGGAACGCAGCTACAAGGAAATTGCCGAAATCATCAACGAACCCCTTAACAACGTTAAAATAAAAATCTTAAGAGCGAAAAAACTGCTTACAGAATTGATCAGTAGCTGTCAATGAAAAAGGCTGAAGCAAGCCTTAACCTACATTAAGTTTTTTTCAATATATTATGCCTAAATTTGAATAACATAAGCATTATTTTTAAGTTATTAAAAAGCACTTTTCTTAACAGGAAGTGCTTTTTTTCATCGTACGAATTTTATTTCGCAGCCTGGACGATGCGTAGTTTCTCGTATACCTGTTCACGGTAGCTCTGCCCTATTGGAACGCTTTTCTTGTTATGAAGCATGATCACGTGCTGTTCCAGATATTTTATCATATGCAGATTTACAAAAAAGGATTTATGTACCCGGCAGATATAAGGAAGGTGCTTCAAGCTGTCTTCAATAGCCGACAAAGTACCGTGAACCATAACTTTGTCCGTTGCGGTATACAGGCATACATAGTTCCGCATCCCTTCAATGTACACCAGCTCCTCAGGATTTATCTTTACAAGGCGTTTATCGCTTTTCACATAAAAGCTTTCTTCTTTCTTTTCAACAGCATGTTGTGCAACCTCTTCCTTTTTCAAAAGCTGTACTGCTTTCTGAACGGCCTTTGAAAAGCGTTCAAGCGAAATAGGCTTTAATAGGTAGTCCAGCGCATTATGATCAAAGGCATCAAGCGCATACTGGTTGTAAGCAGTTGTGTAAATAATTGCAGGCGGATTGTTAAACATCGTTACAAAATCGGTTCCGCTGATTTCGGGCATTTTGATATCCAAGAAAATAAGGTCGATTCCCTTGTCCTTATTTAAGAAACTGATAAGCTCGAACACGTTGCTGCAGACTCCTTCGAGTTGCAGTACGTCGAACTTTGAAATATGGTGGATGAGTACATTCTGTGCCAGTTTTTCATCATCGACAATCAAACATCTTATCTTTTCCATTCTCTATAGTTTTAGTTTAAGCGTTGCGGTAAACACATTTTCTTTTTTTTCAATTTCCAGACTATGCCGCTGGGGATAAAGCAGCTGCAGGCGTTTACGTATGTTCTGTATTCCGATTCCGCCGATATCTTTTGCAGGAGATTCCTTAAAGCTGTTCCTGCATACAAAGGTCAGCATGTCGGCATCACACGAAAGCACCGCCTCCACATACGAGCTTCCCACAGTGGAGTCCGTACCGTGCTTAAAGGCATTTTCAACCAGCGGCAACAAGAGCATCGGAGCTATTTTTGAAGTTGCCCCGACCCCGCTGTAAATAAAGGATACCTGTGCGCTTTCAGGAATGCGCAAACGTTCTATTTCTATGTAAGTGTTAATGATATGGATCTCGTTTGCCATAGGGACTTCTTTTTCCTGGGTTTCGTATAACGAATAACGCAGGATATCCGATAACTTCAGGATGACGTCGGGGGTTTCTTCGGACCTTTCCAACGCCAGGGCATACAGGCTGTTAAGCACGTTAAACAAGAAGTGAGGACTGATCTGAGATTTCAGAAGCTGTAATTCTGCAATGGCATGTTCGTGGCTTATTTCCTTATCCTTCCGGATTTTAAGTATAAGTTCCTGAATGGCATATCCTATGGCCATACATGCCATAATAATGAAAATACCGGGAAGTACATCAAAATAAAACTGATAGTCCTGCAATGCAGCCGGAGCCGAAGAAACAATGCCCACACCCGTAATGTCGCTGATATCCTTTAAATGAAACTGCTGCTGGAACCAGTGAAGGTATTGCCCCAGAATAAAGGAAGAAACCAGGAAAAGAACCGTTATCAAAGCAAAGAAAACCCCTATATTCTTATCGCGTCTTAATTTGGGAAACAATACGAAATTGGTAATCCATGACGGAACAAACAACAATACGTTGTAAATTAAAACCAGTAAAAGAGGGTACCTTCCACCATTGTTGTCGACTGCCGAAAGAAAAAGACTCCCTGTAAAAACAATGTTTAATGCAATCCGTATAAGACTACGCCTTCCTGTCTTCCTCATAAAAATTTGAATTATGAACTGTAAAATTAAAGCTTTTATCTCCTTTTTCCTTCATTTTTACACGAACAGGTTAAAACTGCTGACCAACTGCACAAACCGGTACCATCAAACAGTTGGTCCCACGTTTGAAACAGTTGGTCAAAAAAAGGGATGAAACTTAAGAGCAGCTCCTTTTCTTTGCTGTAAAGTTCTTCACATCTGTAATGTGGGTGCTTTAATAATTGTTGAACCAAATCTTTTATTATGAAGCTAAACCTTACCCTTTTGCTGGGCCTTTTCATCACCTTTTCCAGTGTATTTGCCCAGAACCTTCATCTTGATGAAATAGACCATTATGTCACCCTTGTTGAAAAGAACAACAGAGGCATTGGTAACCTAACCATTTACCAGCACGGAAAAGAGCTGTACAACCGTGATTTCGGACAGGCTGCACTCAAACAGCCCTCATACGGTCGTGAAGCAAAATACCATATCGGATCTATTACAAAAACCTATACGGCCGTACTTATTTTTCAGCTTATCGAACAGAAACGGTTATCGCTGGAAGACCGTTTAGCCCGTTTCTTTCCTGAAATGCCAGGGGCTGATGAGATTACCATAAGGCAGATGCTTGAGCATACAAGCGGTCTCGGCGACTACGTCATACGCGATGGTGATCCCGACTGGCTGCTGGAAAAAGTGACAGAACAGGACATTCTTAAGGAAATCAAACGCCAGGGACTCGTGAATCCTCCCGGAACAAAAGAAGAATATTCTAATTCTGCGTACTACCTTTTGGGAATGATCGCCGAAAAAATACATAATAAGAACTATGGTTTCCTTGTACAGGAGTATATCAGCAAACCGTATGGCCTGAAAAACACGGCTTCCTTAATCAGTAAACCCGAAAAAGTAGGAAATTCTTATGAATATACTGCTAACTCATGGCAGGAGAAAAAGGACTTTTATTTTCCCAATACTAAAGGAGCGGGAGATATTGTTGCCACAACAGAAGACATGCTGCGCTTTATCAATGCCCTTTTTGAATACCGTATCCTTACAAAGGAAAGCATCGCCGTTATGAAACCCGTTATAGAAAAGAAAGAATATTTCGGAAGGGGCCTTATGCAGATTCCGTTGAACAAACACCGGTTCTACGGACATGGTGGCGACACAAGGGGTACACATTCCGTACTGGGTTACAACGAAGAAGACGGGGTATCGATTGCACTTGTAATAAACGGGGAACGGTATCCACGGAACCAGTTCATATTAGGGATACTGAGCCTTATGTATGAAGTGCCTTTTGAACTGCCGAATTTTACCGAATACAAGGCAACTCCGGAACAGCTTTCCACATACAGCGGAACATACAGTTCCCCACAATTCCCGTTAAAAGTAACCATAAGCCAGTCCGAAGGAATACTTTACGCCCAAGGTACGGGACAACCTGCTTTTCCACTTGACGCAACAGCACAGCATAAATTCAGTATGGAAGAAGCAGGACTGAAACTGGAGTTCAAACCGGAAAGCAACAGCATGATCCTGCAGCAGGGAGGTTCTGAATTTGAACTGAATAAAGAACAACCGTCCAACTGATGTGTTAAATTAAAATTCTTAAAAAATGTCAAAGCATTGTCTTAACTGCGCACAGGAACTAAAAGGCCCCTATTGTGCAGGGTGCGGTCAGAAAGCTGATGTACACCGTATTTCGTTCAGGCATTTCATCGTACATGATGTAATGCACGGTACCTTCCATGTTGATAAGGGAATGTTGTTTACCGCAAAGCAGGCACTCATCCGTCCTGGAAAGGCGGCCCTGGACTATATTTCAGGAAAACGCATCCGTTATTATAATGTCTTTTACTTTATCCTCATCCTCGTCGGGATTAACATTCTTATGACACATTATCACAACCAGATAGCACTGAGCGTGAATCCTGATAAGCTTATTGCTGCCCAAACCAATGCAGTCGGTGAAAAAGTCAGTAAAATACTGGGGCACTACGGAAAACTTCTGGTTTTTATTTTCGTCCCTATTACAGCATTTAACAGCTACCTTTTGTTCAGACGCAAATCATTAAACTATAGTGAACATTTCATTATCAGCGGAATGCTGCTGCTTGGTATTACGCTGCTTATAACCGTTTACCTTGGGGTATCGTTCCTGCATTTTGCAGGACATCTGTTCCACAACTTCCAGATTGCACCACAGCTTTTAGTATATTTTCTAACGGCCTACCTTGTGTATGGATACTGGAACATGTTCAGAAATGATTATTCTTTCCTCGGTTTCAGTTACAGGATGCTGTTATTCTGGATCTTGGGCATAATAGAATTCTTAACGTTTGTTTATGTTATCCTTGGAATTGCGACAGGCTGGAACGGAGATGCCGAGGTAAAATACATCTTTTAACAAACAGTGAAACATCATTAAAAAATGCCCCGTTACCGGGGCATTTTTATAATTCGTTATAAGGGCATTATTTTTTACCTGGTAAATAAATCTGGAATCCTACAGCAGCTCCCAACCCGTTTTGTGCCACCGCATTGGCGGCGTCGGATTTGGAATAATTATATCCTGCCGTTACCTCCAGGGCCACCGTATTGGTGATAAAATGGGCATACCCAAGGTTCAGTCCAAAGGCAAAAGAAGTATCCGAGGCTCCTTCATTCGCTCCTGTTATCCCTAAATCACCCTGTCCGAAAAATCTTCCGGAAGCACTTGATCCTTCAGGAAAGTAATAACGTATGAAGGGTTTTATTCCATACCCCCAAATGTTATCTCCATCTTTCACTGTAGAAAAACCAAGGTTCACGCCAAGTCCTATGGCAATACCGTCTGAAATAAAATAACCGGCTTTTGGCATAAGGTTGATGTTGAAATTTTCACTTTCAAAGGAGTATCCAAGCGCTCCTATTGATCCACCCACTAACCAGTTGCCTTTCTGAATGGGTTTCGTTCCCACATTCTGCATGTATTGCGGAGTAGTGATTTCCTGGCTGTAGCCCGCTGCAAATACAGTAAGCAGTAGTCCTGTTAAAACATTTTTTACTTTCATAACATCAATTTTTTTAAGTTTACCTAAATATACAACAAAAAATTAACATCATAAAACAAGCATTATGAAATTTTAAGAAAAATACCCTGCAAAACGTATTCTTATATAAAGTAATTTGTATGCCCTGAGCCAAAGTTGGTTCCACATATTCTAACAAGCTTTACCGCATACGGTAAACAGGTATTATTACTTCAGTTTTTCCTTAAATACCTTGCGGAATTTATCCAGTTTCGGAGCTATAACAAAACGGCAGTATTGCTGTTCCTTATTATTTTCATAATAGTTCTGATGGTAGTCTTCCGCTTTATAGAACACGGTGTATGGTACTACTTCCGTTACGATTTTACGGGGAAAGGCTTTTTCTTCATCAAGCCTTTTGATGTAGTACAGGGTCAGTTGACGTTGTTCTTCGTTATGATAGAAAACGGCTGACCGGTATTGGGTGCCCGTATCGTTTCCCTGCCGGTTCAACTGCGTAGGGTCATGTGCCGTAAAGAAAGCCTCAAGAAGGTCCCTGTAAGAAATAAAGGAAGGATCATATACAATATTACACGCCTCGGCATGCCCCGTAGTGCCGGATGATACCTGTTCATAATCGGGATTTGGGGTTTTACCGCCGGTATATCCTGAAGTTACCGACAATACCCCCTTGAGCTGTTTGAACTGTTCTTCCACGCACCAGAAACAGCCTGCAGCAAAAGTTGCTGTATCCTGCTTTACTCCTGAACTATTTTCCTTATGTTCTTCCTGCTCCTTAAATACACCGGAAACATCCTGCGTTTCTTTTTTCTGACCACACGATACAAAAGGCAGTACAAACAGTACCATCGCGAATTGTTTGACTAATTTAATGATTCCAAAACCGTCCATCCTTCAAAATTTAAGTATTAGGTAAAGATCGTAAAATTAGGAATAACAGTATCATTGCCTTCTATTAAAACAACGTGAAAGGTTTCTTCTTATTCTGTTAAATTTCCGGAGAGGCCATGTTCAGGACTTCCTGTAAGGTCCATAAAATACAGTAGCTTCAAGGATCAAAGTTGAATTCTACGGTAAACAGATTACTGACAATGAAATTTCGAAGAAATGCGCTTCATTAGTAACGTTTAAAATTTTCAATAACGTTGATGCTGCTCTGTGAAGCATTCAGGCTATACGTTCCCGAACCGTTGGAATCAATTATGCGGAACTGTACCTGTATCTGATCTCCGGCATCCATATTTCCGGTCCAATAAAGGGGCATGGAACCGGCATTTCCTCCGGGGGTTGTACCGAAATACGATGTTGTTACTTCTATCCATTGATTCGGATCTGAAGTCCTTTTCAAAAGGATCCTCGCTCCGAAACTTTTGTTATCTCCTGCATTTGTAGAACGTGTAACCGCAATATTTCCTGAAAAACTATAAAGTCCTTCTTCATCAGCAGTAAATATACCGTTGTTATGGATGTTGTAAAGATCCTTTATCTCATCGGAAAAAACGATGGTTTCCCAGGAAGTATAGACGTTGGCCCCGGGCATCGGTTTTGCGCTGTAAGCAGGCGGTTTTGCTATGAATACCGTAGAAGATACATTGTATAATTCAATATAATCACGGGCGTCGGTAAGGTTCGCAATGCTTTCCCAGCGATTACCCGTCCAGATATAGAATGTTTCCCTGTATACCTTATCGGTACCGGTACCGCTATCGGCCAGGTTGAACACTACAATGCCTTCGTCCGCGCCGCCAACCGCTACCGTTGCATCATCATTCATGTCCGACAGCTGCAACCTCGGAACCAGCAATCCCTTATCGGAGCTGGACAGATGCAGGATACTGCTCGCATCGGGGTTTTTAGTTCCGATCCCTGTCTGGCATAAAACAGGTGTGGCGGCAAAATACAGGGCAATCATTACGTTATTTTTCATATCAGTACTTGTAAACATTGATGGTTGCGTTTTCCAAACGGTAATTATTGGCCGTATAACTGTAATAGAATTCCAGCTTATCGTCTGCCCTCATATTTAACACAACAGATAACGTTGTATAGGCCCTCGACATGGAATTGAGGTACCTTCCGAAGGCGAACCCGCTGCGGCTGCCGTTTAAGAAGATGTCTTCAACGGAGGTTCCCCCGCCTGAATTTGAAATTTCCGAAACATATTCGATTATATAAACAGCATCATCTTTTACCGTATAATAGCTCCCTCCCGGGTTCCATCCGTAAAAGTTGTCAATGAGCACTTCCGGTGCAGTCGGTATGAGCTTTACACGTTGCCCTCCACATGATCCGGTACCGCAAGGTACGTTATTCTTCTGACCGGCCTGTATGCTGAAGATCAACAGCGGTATGTTCGAATCTTCAATGATTTCGTAAATTCCGCTAAGCGTGGACATTGTCTGATATTTTGGGCCCGGGCCCCAGTAGGTGCTTCCCCATCCGAGGTTCTGCTTGATATTGGAAGGCCCTGTATTAAAAATCCAAAGGCCTGCTGCCGGACCCTGTACAGGTGAGCCGGCATCCTCACTTTCGGGAACCGCCATCATTGGAAGCAGCACCCCTTTGCTGTCACTGTTGAGTTCAAGTTCGGCTGCCGCAGACTGTATTTTGCTTCCCACAACGGACTGTCCGTAAGCTAAAACAACATGTGTAAGAGAAAGAATGCACAGCAACTTCATGGGTAAGGTCTTTTTCATGATCAAAGTGTTTGGAATATGGAAACGTAGGTATTGTATATGCGGTAGTTGGCTCCGTTGGAGTAAACACGGAAATCGAGCCTGTCGCCAACGGAAAGCTTTAACGTGCAAAGGTTCGAGATACCTCCGAACTGGAATTTACGCTGGATTCCGCGCACGACTATACGCGAACCGTTAAGGTATACCATAAAGAGTTGTTCTCCGTGATTATTGCCTGATGTATTGCGTATATCAGCCGAAAAATCAACCACATATACCCCGTCTTCCGCAATTGTATATCCGTCATAATTAGGACTTGTCCCTGTTGCCCCGTTGTTAAGATTATAATCCAACGTATTAAAGGTAAGCTGGGTCGTGGCTCCGTTATTGACAGAAGCAGGTGTACCGGATATTATATTGCTTGCAACAAAAACAGGGGTTAAAAAAGGAATTTTAAGAATTTCGTCGAGCGTTTCCTTTTTCGAAAGTAATTTTTCCCACGAATTACCGTTGTACTGATAGAAACCTTTCGAAACGGCTTCTGCTCCGGTTCCTGCGCTATTCTTATTGTATACGATCAAACCTAAGGCAGGAGAGTCAATCGTTGCACCGTCTGTAGTTGAACTGAGGACTACTACGGGAAATTTAATCCCTTTATGAGTGGAACGAACCTCCAAAACAGCGGAATCGTCCGTCGCTTTTATCCCTATTCCGGTCTGAGCCAAACAATGGCTCCCGAAAATCAAAAGAAATAGAATACCTTGTCTTTTCATCTCCTAAAGTGGTGGCTTTCTTAAAATATTCCGGTAAATGAATCCCTTTGTATCCGGCAATTTAAAAAGAATTCTTTCCATCCTATCCGATGCCTTGTGTGAAGGTATAAAACTTATTTAAGTAAAGAGTTGCGAAAAACATCTCTTCATTTGCAAAAAAAATCACTTTTAGCATCAGAATAGTAAAAGATCTGTATAAAAACTATTTTGTTCTGTGTTGTCTTTCCGGGAGTACCTATACCCTAATTTCAAGGTTTCCTGTAGTCAGATGGTGAAAACCCAGTCTTTTTCTTAAAAAATGACGAGAATGCAGATACATTCCGGAATCCCAAGTAGAAGGCGATTTCCTTAACGGAATTATCGGAATACCTGAGTTTACTTTTTGCTTCCTGCACCATTTTCTGCTGTATAAGCTCCGTTGCCTTTACATTGAGATGCCTTCTGCACAATATGTTGAGATAATTGGATGTTATGGCCAGCCGGCCAGCGTACCAGCCCAGATTCTTCTGCTCCTGAAAATGCAGTGTTACGAGGTCCCAGAATTTCGTAACCACAGGATTTGAATTCAACAGTACCTCCTTAATCAAACCTTCTGATTGCCTTTTCATCATGGAAGCCAGAAGATCCATGCGAAGCTGGAGGATCTTTTTCCATGAATCATCTCCTTCCAAAAGCCGTAAATCCCGTTCTATACATTCCATTTCAACCGTAACAGCTTCAAATACCGGATCTGAAAGCCTGAATACCGGAGGAAGATTGTGTTTCATAAACTGAAACTCATCCGTACCGGAAAACAGTTCAAACACCCTTTTACCTACCACGACCTTATGCGCAAACGTTTCAGGTCCCGTTACCCAGTGATGGTGCTGACCCGGATAAAGAAAATGAAGCTGCTTCCCGCCGATAGCGTACTCACGGTCGTCAATATAATGCGTACCGCTGCCTTCAGTAAAAAGAACAACGAGGAAATACGTACATCTTAGGGTTTTATTATAATCGTCAATGCCTATGATTTGTTTATATGCCACAGCGTCATCTGCAAGTCTGGCAACTGGTCCGGTTTCCTTCATTTCGAAAAAATATTACATTAACAAAAACATTTCAAACCATAAGTATTTTATACTTAAATTTAGTGTATATTTTCAAACAGCATCAAACATTAACAATTATACACCCAGGTTTTTACACGAAAAAGAATACGGCTGTTTCTCAATAATTCACGAAAGATGAAACAGTTGCAGAGGGTATTTTCCATATCGTAGCGGTATTGAATCACCGGCCGCATCATACGTTACGGATACGCGTGCAGAACATCTGGTAATACACCTTCCTATGCATACATCAGAAAAAGAAGTACGCCGGTTTAAAGCAGAACTCCAAAAGATCGGAATCAACCCGTTTGTTTTTCTTCCGGAAGACATTCTCGCCTTTCTTTTTGATAAGGCCGGAACTAATAAAGGTAAAATCCCGGTGTCTGTTATAGTAAATGACGGCAACGAACACCCTCAGACCCTGCTGAAGTTCCGCGGAGCCTGGCGTTTATATATCAATACCGTGATACTGCATCGCTCGCCCGAACGTATAGGTGAACTCTTAAACATCCGTATACGCTTTAACCCCGTAAAGGAAGAACTGAAACCACACCCGCGGCTGGTCATGGCGCTTCAGAACAATGCTGAAGCTCTTGATAACTTCAATCATATAAGGCCGTCGTTAAGAAAAGAAATCATTAAATACATCTCGTTCCTTAAAACAGAAGAAAGCATTGAACGTAACATTGAGCGTGCCGTTCTTTTTTTAGTCGGAAAAGGAAGCTTTGTAGGCAGACAGGATCCCGGTCTGAAAAAAGGAAGCTCAAAAAAGAAACAATAAAAGGCTGTACATTGTACAGCCTTTCCTGTTCAGTTTTCCTTAATGCCTGCAATCATCATATGCGGGCTTAACGAAAGTAAAGATTCATCATTTTCGGTTGTTTGCAGCAGTTCCGTCAGAACGGCCCTGTTTTGCGTACGGGCCATATCCGAAAAGAAGTCCCTGCTGAGCCATACGAGCCCTTCCACCGCAAACATTTTATCTACCTTAAGTCCGCTGGTTTCAAATTCTTTTCTTAATTCTGCAGGTTTATGGTAAAACGCTTCTGCGAGTAGCCATGGAAACTCGTCGGGCGGGTTATGAATTCCTGAGGTAAGTTCCGATTTGCACATTTCCAGAAATGCAGGTCTATGTACAAGCCCATTCAACAGGCCCGCCAATGTGGAAGCTGTATAACTTATACCGAATCCCAGAAGCACGCCCCCCTTTTTCAAAACTCTCCGGGCTTCCGAAATAGCCAAAAGGCGGTCTTCAGATTGTTGCAGGTGGTACAGTGGGCCATGAAGGATGACAACGTCGGCAAACTGTCCCGGAAATGGCAACCGGGCGGCTGCACCTTTCAATACCTTGAACTTATTGCGCAATCTTGCCGAGCGCTCTTCCGCAATCTTCAAATGTTTGTCTACCGGTTCCACCAGATGCACCTGGTGCCCATTTCGCGACAACCATTCTGCATACCTGCCGGTACCTCCGCCCACATCTACAATAACGGAAGTATCTGTTACGTACAGCCCGATGAGCTTCCTGACCCTTTCAAATTCAAAAATCCCCATACCTTTGGAAAGCCTGTCCTCTTCAGAGGCCTTATTATAAAAACGTTCGATTGACGAACTGATCAACTGATTTTTCTTCATACTGAGTCTGCGCATATGCGCGTGTAAAATTCTTAAAATGATGTAATGAAAAACCGCAACTACAAAAGGTAATTGTACCGGTCTTTAAGTGAGAAGACCCCTGTGCGGTATGAAGACTTACAATAAGATGCCGTAAAGATAGGAAATTTTGAATAAACAACATGGTTCCTTTTTAAAACAGGAAATAATTTACCCCCACAGAATTAACATTACCATAGTAATAAAATAAACTTTTTATAATTACATTTGGTATACAAAAAAACCGTAGTATTTTAGAATGAATTATGCATTGATTAAACAGGTCGTCGACCTGATTTCCGAATTCGAAACCGTGAGTGATCATACCGGATATAGAAAGGATATAGAAGGTTTTAAGGACTGGATAACGGTTTCACATACTGCTGCCGGTTTGGAGGATCCGCAATGGGAAGCCAAGGAAAAAGGCAGAAGTGCAGAAAGCGTCATCAATACGCTTCTGGTACATCTAAACCGTTATGCAAAAACCTATTCAAAGGCAGCTATGCACGGCTCTGATTTTTCCACTCAGGAAGAATTCATCTACCTCATCAATTTAAAGGCTTTCGGCGCCATGTCGAAAATGGAGCTTATCAAGAAGAACATACAGGACAAACCTGTTGGCATGCAGATCATCAACCGCCTTATCAGGCAGGAATGGGTGATTCAAACCGATTCCGCTACAGACAAACGAAGCAAATTAATCGAAATAACGCCAAAGGGCAGTGCCGCACTTGACGCACAGATGCAGCAGATCAGGCAGGCTACCAAAATGGTAACCGGAAATTTAACCGAAACAGAAAAAATGGAGCTCATCCGGCTGCTTACCAAACTGGACCATTTCCACAAACCGATTTTTATGAAAAACCATGCCCCTGAAGATCTGTTAAGAGAAACAGGCAACCAGCTGTAAGGCCGTATAAACAACAAGAGGTATAGACAGAAGCCTTTTGTTCTATTTTATGCGTAAAGGCAGATCAAAAAAATCAATTATCGCAAGCATTTACTGTAAATAAATGGTATCTTTAAGTAAAAATCAAATGCTATGAGTACAGAAAATTTGCAACGAAAAGAAGCCATCGAGAAATTAAAGGACCTGGTAAACCACATTGACATCGGTATGTTATCGACGTTTCAGGAAGGAACGGATTATCCATACAGTATTCCAATGAGCCGGCAGGAAGTAGATGAAGATGGTACGCTGTGGTTCCTTTTTTCTTCGGAAAGTGAAACCTACAGGCATTTAACACGCAACAACAAGATATCCGCAACCTTTTCAGACATCCGGGATTACAGGTTCCTCAGTATTAACGGTACGGCCGAAATCCTTCGCGATCAGGCGCGGATTGACAAGTATTGGAACAAGTTTATGGAAGCCTGGTTTGAAAAAGGCAGTCAGGACGAAACCATACGGGTTCTTAAGGTTACGCCTGCCGAGGCACATTACTGGGACAACAAGACAAACAAGCTTATGACGCTGTTTAAAGTTGCTGCCAGCGCATTGAGCGGAAAACGTATGGATATCGGTAGAGAAGGCGACTTGAATGTGTAGCGGCTTTCAGAAAAAATAAAAACAAACCGTTTGCAATACTGCAAACGGTTTGTTTTTATCCATATGGTTTAATCAGAACTTAAACGATTCGTTTATCAATGTATTTGGAATTCATGATCCTCACGATTCCCATATAGTCCAGTTTCAGTTCAATAAGGCTTCCTACTCCGTATCCCTTGTCGTTGCTTCCGAGGTCGAGTACAATCATATCTGAAGTAGCACCTGCAATAGCAATACCGGTATCGGCGGGAACCAGGTGTTTTACGTCAACATCGAGCAATCCGATATCGATAAGGGCCCTGTTGGATGTTTTTCCAATATGGTCGTCGTTAAAGGTAAAGCTTTTCCCTTCAAGATTCGTTCCAAGCTCTCCCGAAGGTACAACGGGCTTCTCATAAAGCTCGATGATCTCGGCATACAGCAGGAAAAGGTTCTGTTTTAACGATTCATAATTGCGGTGATAATACGCATTGGTCCCCATAAACAATGTTTCGCCTATCCTGAAGTGGTTGATCCCTTTAGGCAGCAGCTTGTTTTCGAGCAGCGAAATGGTAACGGAGGATCCTCCCGATATAAACGGAATTTCTTTATTGAACTTTTCTTCTGCGAGCTGTTTGTAAAGCGACAGCTGGATGAGCTTGTCGGAATTGGGCAGGATACCGTACAGGCAGGACAGGTTGGTTCCCAGGCCCACTACTTCTATGTTCCCGAGTTTGAATACTTCTTCATAAAATGCAAGGAAATCGTCTCGCATCACCCCTTCGCGAAGTTCTCCAAGATCGATCATAATGATGACTTTATGCATTGTATTTTGCTCGGAAGCTTCCTTCGAAAGCAGTTTCAGGGTATAAATATCGGAGTTTAAACTGATGTCGGCATAACGCACCACTTCTGAAATGACGCCTTTGGCGGGAGGCTTGATATAGATGGTTTTGGCATCGGGATTGAGAAACTTGATTGTTTTGAGATTGGAAATACGGGAATCGGAAAAATGCGACATTTCAAGTTCCATAAGCAATTCCAGATAAGCTTCATGCCCGCAAAGAATCTTGGTCACAGCCGACCAGTGTATACCGTGCTCTTTAAAAAAAGCGTCGAGCATTTTAAAATTATGCTGAAGGCCTTTCTTATTCAAAGTAATAAACGCCATACTAACTACGTATAAACCTCATTTCAGAGTACTTATTGGTAAAACCCATTTTTTCATAAAGTTTTTTTGCGGGATTGTCATGCTCTACGTGCAGGGCGATATTGCCGTTGCAGCCTGCAATTACTTCCTTCATAAGTCTGGAAGCGATGCCCCGGCCCCTGTAATCGCTGTGAGTGGCAAGATAAACCAGTATATTTTCAGGTATATAATCCTTCATTCCCGTTTCGTTGATAACCGCTGCCCCTACAAGTTCATCCTGTTCATAAGCCGAAAGAACCATTCCAAAGGTAGGTCGATCCGAAATCCTGTTCATGGCATAACTTAAACACGAATCAATATCTTCTCTGGCATCTCCGTATTCCTGTAAATGCGTATAAAGAAAATCAACTATTTCGTTCTGTTCTTTTGTCGTCATGGGATTTAGTTCATCCCGTTTTCTAATTGTCATGGTATTTAGTTTTTATCTCCATTCAAGCTACGTAAAACATAACCAATCAGCAACAAATTAACATTTTTTAACTTAAAAAAAATATTATTATTAATTAAAAACCGAATTACAAACCAATTAAACAAAAAAGGCTGCTTTCACTATCGAAAGCAGCCCGGGGGCTTAACGGTATGTTGTGTCTGTTAAGCAGGAGCCCATATCATTAATGTCCAAGTAAAAAAGTTCTTTAATCTCATAGAGCCTTTTTGGATGATTTCTGTAAGTGTATATTTACATCAGGTAATTCATACGATGATCCTTATCTAAGAAAAATACCGGACTACCACAACTTTAACGGGCAGCCGTAAGCGCATCCCTGTAAATTCCGATCGCCCTTTTCCTTGCCGTTTCATGATCTATCAAAGGATCGGGATAGGCAGCCGTACCCCATTCCGGCACCCATTTTTTAATATATTCAAAATCGCTGTCGAACTTTTCGGCCTGGAGCTGCGGATTAAACACCCGGAAATACGGCGCGGCATCACAACCGCTGCCCGCGGCCCACTGCCAGTTTCCATTGTTCGCTGCCAGATCATAATCGTTAAGCTTCCGCGCAAAATAAGCTTCTCCCCACCGCCAGTCGATGAGCAGGTGCTTGCACAGGAATCCTGCAGCTACCATACGGGCCCTGTTGTGCATATATCCCGTTTGGTTAAGCTGTCTCATTCCGGCATCCACAAAAGGGTATCCTGTTGTACCATCGCACCAGCGGTGGAATTCTTTTTCGTTGTTGCACCACGCAATTTGGTCGTACTGCTTTTTAAAAGAACCGTTTACCACATAAGGAAAATGATACAGAATCTGCATAAAAAATTCCCTCCATATAAGTTCTGACAGCCATTCATCGCTGTACTGTAATGCAAAATCGACACATTTTCGTATGCTCACCGTACCGAACCTCAACGCCATTCCCAAATGAGAAGTGTGATCCATAGCCGGGAAGTCCCGGTAGTTTTTATAATGTTTTATAAGCGCAGTGTCCAAAACAGGCCGTGTAAACATCATATCGGTTTTTAAAAAGCCCAGATCCCTGAGGGAGGGAATAGCGGCAAACCCGGTTTTTACAAAGTTGGTGCTGTAATTTGGCAGCGGTTCCGGCAAAAAGCTGCCTAATCTTTCCTTCCATCTTGCGGCATAGGGCGTATAAACCGTATAAGGTGTAAGATCCTTTTTAAGAACATCTCCTTTATCAAACACTACCTGATCCTTAAATGCATGGAAACGAACGCTGCGTTCACTGAAAAATTCCAAAATTTCCAGATCTCTTCGCAAAGCTTCGGGTTCATAATCACGGTTACAGTAAACGGCCTCCACATCATACTGTTCCCATAATTGCCGGAATATATCCAAAGGCAGCCCGTAATAGGTATGAAGCCTGGTGCCAGCAACAGCTAGGTCTTCGTTGAGCTTCGTCAAAGCACCGTGTATATAATCCACCCTTCGGTCATAACGGTCTTCAAGCCGGCTAAGGATACCGGTATCAAAAATAAACACGGGTAATACAGGTACCGGACCATTTAAGGCGCGTAACAATCCGGTATTGTCTTCAAGGCGCAGATCGCGCCGGAACCAAAACACGGCAACTTTAATCTTCATATCCGGGCTTATCGTGTCTTACCCAGATAAGCCTGGAGGTATCGTAACCGATGCTTTCAGCTATCTTCAGGTATTCGTTCTTTACATGCTGCGGTATATATGGTTCTCTTGATAAGATCCACAGGTAATCAAGACTTTTGCCTGCCACCAGAGCGTAACGGTAGTCTTTATCAAGCGCTATGACATTATATCCAGAATAAAATGGTCCGAAAAAACTCACTTTTAAAGCTGCAGTATGTTTGTCCTTTCTGAATTTAGCGCGGCCTTCTGCCGATTTCCATTCCTTTTTTTCAGTATTGAAACCCTTGTTCAGCACCTTAACATCTCCATCTTTAGTAAGGCTGTAGTTAGCCGTAACATTGTCAAGATCTTTTTCAAATGTAAAATCAAACCTGGCCACTTCGTACCAGGTACCCAGGTAACGGTCAATTTCAAAATCTGTTACTGGCTTTGCCTTTTCAGGTATTGAGGCACAACCGTTCAGCATATAAATCAGAAACAGCATTAAAAATGATGTGGATATGGGGTTATTCTTCATAATCGGTTCTTTTTTGAAATTTTTTAAACAAGAAAACAGCTACGAGGAACTGCGTATATCCGTATACGGCATCTTCAACAGGAATGGTCAGCATGCGTATGTTCAGAAATGCGTCGGGGTTGTAATTAACAATAGGCGCATCAAGGCCAGAGCCTGTTAACACCCCATTCACCAGGAAAAACCCAGGCATAAGCAGAACAAACACCAGCGAAGCTTCCCCGATCCATTTCGCGCGCTCAATGAAGTGCAGGTAAAACAGCACCCCTATAGTTGCAAGACACGTAACCAGCGTATATATTCTGTAATCGTACAGCAACGCCGTAACCGCACATACGATTATAGTAATAAACACAATAATATTCTGGAAAGAAGACATCCATGACAGGTTGAAAAATTTTGTGAGGCAATAGTACGTAAACACGCAGGCAAAAGGAATACAGAAAAAAAACAGCCATTCCTCAATAGGCAGTCCGAAAAGGTGCCATCCCAGTGTGTAATTGTCATTAAACCACCAGACACCGTGCCTTGTAAACCAGATATCCCAAGCTATAAACGGAACAGCGCCAACCGTAGCGGCCTTTATAAAGGCTGCAAAATGTTCATTAAACCGGATGCGCCTGTCAAATGAAAAAGCAAAGCACACTACAACGGCAAAAAAATTGACCAGCAAGTAGGTATACGGCTTCATAAGCGTGTGTTTTTAGAATACATTTTAAAATATTTTATCGGAACCCATAAAAAACCGAAACACTCCCCTTCCTTCCTTCCCACATGGCGGTGGTGCTGCTTATGAGCCCTCCTTATAGCAAGGAAATATGGATGTTTCACCCGTTTAAACCATTTGATGCGCTGATGTATAAATACATCGTGTACCCAAAAATAGGTAATGCCGTAAAACGTAATTCCAAGGCCTATATAGAAAACACGGGTAAAACCGTGTAAAACGCCGTTGTACATAAGAATGATAGCAGGAATTGCAAAAATGACAAAAAACCAGTCATTTTTTTCGGCAATACCCGTATTGCTGTGATCGTGGTGATCTCGGTGCAGAAACCATAAAAAACCGTGCATAACGAATTTATGGATGCACCAAGTGGCACCTTCCATAAGAACAAATGTTGCGATGACGAGGAGAGCATTCATAAGCTTAAATAACCGCTATCTTATACTGTACATACGTTGCCATAGCCAAAGAGAGCTTATGGCCGTTCGCAATACGGACCCTGCTGTTCATTATTTTATGCGCAGGGGTTTTCTTTATTTTGGCAAACAGTGAAACATAATATTTATAAGCAAGGTATACACCGAACTTCGACGAAGCCGGCAACTTCCGTATACCGGAAAGCGCCTCGCGGAAGTCTTCATCTATATCCTTTTCAATCGCTGCCTTCACTTCGTCATTAAATACCTCCAGGTTTACATCGGGAAAATAGGATCTCCCCAATACCCGGTTATCGTAGTTAAGATCCCTGAGAAAGTTCACCTTCTGAAAGGCAGATCCCAACTTCATCGCTGCTGGTTTCAGCCGCATGTACTCCTCCTTGTTACCCTCAACAAATATCTGGAGGCACATAAGTCCTACTACCTCGGCTGATCCCAATATGTACTCCTTATAACGGTCCTCGTCATAATCCATCTTGTTAAGGTCCATTTCCATACTGTGTAAAAACTGTTCAATGAGTTTGTGATCTATGGAATAGCGGTTCACCGTTTCCTGAAACGACTGCAGTATGGGGTTTATTGAAATACCTTCCTTCAACGCCAGCCAGGTATCGGATTTCAACCGTTCCAGCAATACTGTCTGATCATACCCCTGGAAACTGTCCACAATTTCATCAGCTAAACGTACATATCCGTAAACGGCATATACCGCCGGACGGATCGTAGGCTTCAGGGCCAGAATTCCCAGTGAAAAACTCGTACTGTACTTTTCCGTCATCGCCCTGCTCACTTTGTAAGCCAGGTCATCAAATAACTTTTTCATAGATGTTTCTTTATCTGTTCTGCTGCTATTTTTCCCGAAATAACCGACGGCGGTACTCCCGGTCCGGGAACCGTAAGCTGCCCCGTGTAATACAGGTTTTTAACCTTCCTGTTTCGGATACCCGGTTTTAGTACGGCGGTTTGCTCAAGGGTATTTGCCAGGCCGTAGGCATTTCCGCCATAAGCGTTGTAATCCTTCCGGAAATCGTTCACGCAATAGCTTTTTTTATAATCGATACGGGATCTGAGATCCGGCATCCCTGTTTTTTGTTCTATCCGGGCAAGCATCTGTTCAAGATATGCTTCCCTTATGTGCTCTTCATCGGGAAGTTCCGTTGCAATAGGCATTAGCAGAAAAACATTTTCATGTCCTTCCGGAGCAACGCTTTCATCGGTTTTAGAAGGGCAGCAAACATAGAATAAGGGCTTTTCGGGCCACTTTTTGTCTGTATAGATGGCATCGATATGGGAATCAAAGTCCTGTTCGAAAAAAAGAGTGTGGTGCGTAAGGTTCGGGATTTTCTCCTTAAATCCCAGATAATAGATCAGGCATGAGGGAGCAAACGTCCTGCTTTCCCAATAGCGTTCTTCGTAATTGCGCTGATGTTCATTCAGCAATGTTTCAGAATGATGGTAATCCGCCGACGTTATCACCACATCACTGTAAACCGGGGTTCCGTTAACTATGATATGCGAAATCTTCCCGCTTTCCCCGACAATTTTTTCCACATTACTGTTAAAGTGGAATTGCACGCCCTGTGTTTCGCAAACCTTCTGCATAGACTGCACAAGCTTATAGAAGCCGCCCCTAGGATACCAGGTTCCCAATACATATCCACCGTAATTCATCAAGCTGTAAAGGGCCGGTATCTTTTTTGGGGAAGCCCCCAGGAAAATTACGGGAAATTCCATAAGGGCCCGAAGAGCGGGATCCGAAAAATAGCGGCCTACATACGTCCTGAAATCTGTGAGCAGATTAAGCTTTAAGGCACTTAACAGTATTTTGGGCGACGCATACTCCAGCCAGCTGTAACCGGGCTTGTTCACAAATTCGCGCATTCCGATGTTGTACTTGTAACGTGCCGAATCCATAAACGCATCTAAACGTGCAGCACTTCCGGGCTCTATGGTTTCAAATAACTGCCTTAAGTGAACATAATCACCAGGAACGGCTAAGTTCCGTTCCTCAAAAACCATTTCGAACTGCGGGTTCAGTGCAACCAGGTCGTACAAATCGGACGTTTTGAAGCCAAAATCATTAAAAAAACCTTCAATGATATCCGGCATCCAGTACCAGCTGGGCCCCATGTCAAAAGTATAGCCGTTAGCCGTTTTAAACTGCCGTGCCCTTCCCCCGGCCGTACCGTGCTTTTCATATACGTGTACCTCGTAACCCTGCTTTGCTGCATAGGCAGCTGCGGAAAGCCCGGAAATTCCCGCACCAATGATAACAATCTTTTTAGGATCCTTTTTTTGCATGGTTATACCTGTTAATCTCAACAAATATAAAGTAAAATAATAAACTAAATTTAAATATATTTAGTTTATTTTTAAACTTTAAATTCTGTTATAATTCCTAAACCTGTTTTACGGAGTTTACGATACTTGTTTTAAATAAGGGTTAAAAAAATTGAAGAAACCATTATTGCAACTCGTATTTTGTATTTTAGATTGATATTAAAAGAAAAAATGCTATGACAACCACACTGATTGTCCTTTCCTCCTTACTTATCTTGCTCAGCATCCTGCCGTTTGTACAAAACCAGCACTGGATGTTCCGCGTACCGGAATTTATGAAATTACAGCTGTTGCCTGTACAGATCATTACAGCCGCTGGTTCGGTATTCTGTCTCGCAACTGCTCCCGTGCTCTTATATCTTACCCTTGTTCAGGCCGGGCTTATTGTTTATCATGCGTACCTGTTGCTTCGCTATACCAGGTTCTGGAAAACTGCAAAACCACAACCCACTCCCAAAGCTTCAGATAAGGTAAAGATCCTTTCATGCAATGTACACCAGTTCAATACGGAATTCCAACGATTTATTGCTTTGATACACAAGGAACAGCCCGATCTTTTCCTTACCATGGAAAGCAACAAGGAGTGGGAAAAGGCTATGAAGATACTTGAAAAGGACTATCCGTATTATGAAAAGGTCCCGCTCGAAAATACGTACGGCATGCACTTCTATTCGAAATTGAAGATTGTACGTATCCACACGCATTATTTTGTTTCGGATGACCTGCCAAGCATAGAAGCCGAGCTTGAAACGCAAGACGGGTACCGTTTTGTATTTTTCGGTGTACATCCGCCACCGCCGAGCCCAACAGAAGAAGATACGTCAAAAGAACGCGATGGTGATTTACTCAGTGTTGCCAAAAAGGTTCGTGAACTGCAGCTACCGGTTATCGTCACAGGTGATTTCAATAATGTGGCCTGGGCAAAATCATCCATCCTGTTTAAAAAAACGAGCCGGCTTATCGATGCGCGTATAGGGCGCGGTGTGCTGGCAACCTTTCCTACACGGTACCGGCTGTTCCGCATTCCGCTTGACCTGCTGTTCCACAGTCCCGATATTTTTATAGATGAACTCTTTATTTATCCTTCCGTAGGTTCTGATCATTTTCCTGTAGGCTGTACCTTTCACATCGGAACCCGTTCAGGTAAACAGCAAAACGAGGTAGAAAATCTGGAACACGGAGAAATGCAGGAAGTAAACAGGCTCATCCGGGAAGGACAGCAGGAAGAAAGCGATAACCGCGAAGAGCCGTCTGCTGTGGTAACTGCAGATAATGATTAAAATACGGGCAGTATAACCCAAATATAATTCGTAACTTAACGTAAGCTAATTTTAGAAATCCCGTTTATGCTCAGATTCACCAGCAAGGGTATTTACTGTGTACCCGGTAAGTTTTACATAGATCCCTGGAAACCCGTAGATGATGCCGTCATCACACACGGGCATGCAGACCATGCCCGCTGGGGAATGAAACGTTACCTTTGCCATCATTTTACCGTGCCCATCCTAAAGGCACGTATCGGCAATGATATTGAAGTACAAGGAATCGCCTATGCGGAAACACTGACCTTAAACGGAGTAAAAATATCGCTGCATCCGGCAGGCCACATCATCGGTTCGGCCCAGGTACGTCTCGAATACAAAGGAAAGGTGGTGGTGGTATCGGGCGACTACAAAACACAGTATGACGGACTCTCCACCCCTTTTGAAACCGTAAAATGCCATGAGTTCGTTACGGAAAGCACCTTCGGACTTCCCATATACAACTGGAAGAGTACGGAACAGCAGAACAGCCAGCTGCAACAATGGGTGTCAGAGAACAGCAACAACGGCAAAACTTCCGTACTCATCGGATATTCCCTGGGAAAAGCGCAACGCATCATGAAGGCACTTGAAGGTATTGGCCCCCTATATGTACACTATGCCATTGCACGTCTCAATGAAGCCTACGAAACAGCTGGAGTATCGCTGCCCGATTACCATCTCGTCGATTTTCGAGAAGACGTAAAGCACCTCAAGGGAGGTGTCGTCATTGTACCGCCGTCTCTGGTTGATTCCAACGTCATCAGAAAGATCCCCAATAAGGCTGATGCCATCTGTTCTGGCTGGATGCAGGTACGCGGGGCCAGAAGGTGGAAAAGTGCGGATGCAGGTTTTGCCATAAGCGACCATGCCGACTGGAACGGCCTGCTTGATGCGGTTAAAAGTACCGGTGCCGAAAAAGTCTACGTAACGCATGGCCAGACAGCCGTGTTTGCAAAGTACCTGAACGAAACGGGTATATGGGCTGAAGAAGTGAAAACCGAATTCGGAAGTGAAGAAGAAATGAGTGAGGGAACCGGAATCCCGTCCGTATAATCCAGAACCTAAACATCGTAATTTGAAAACATTCGCCACCCTCATAAACGCCCTCGACAGCACCAATAAAACAAACCGGAAGCTCGAAGCCATCGATCGTTTTTTAAACGATGCTGACGATGCTGATAAGCTTTGGTTTCTGGCTCTTTTTACAGGAAAAAGACCTAAACGCGCCGTGAATACGGCACTGATGAAGCAGTGGGCCATGGAAATTACGGGGATCCCCGAATGGCTTTTTCTCGAATGCTACAGTTCTGTGGGAGATCTGGGAGAAACTGTTTCATTACTGCTACCTGAGCCTGAAACCTATACAGAACGCAGCCTTTCGGAATGGATGCATGAAATACTGCAGCTTAAGGATGCTACGGAGGAACAAAAAAAGGAATTCGTACTGCAAAGCTGGAAAGGGCTTCCGCAAACCGAACGCTTTATTTTCAATAAGCTTCTCGGAGGCAGCTTCCGCTTAGGCATATCGGCCAAAAGCCTCGTCAACGCCATCGCAGCACATTACGATATAGAAGCCAGTGCCGTAACACATGCGATCATGGGGGAATGGGACCGAGACGAAGTAACGTTTGAAGATCTCATACGCGGTACCTACTCCGATACGAACCTGTCGAAGCCCTACCCTTTCTGCCTGGCTTACCCCATAGATAAAGAACCCGAAGAACTCGGAGATCCACTTCACTGGCAGGCAGAATACAAATGGGACGGCATCCGCGGGCAGTTTATTAAAAGAAAAGGAGAAATCTTCATCTGGTCAAGAGGAGAAGAACTTATTACGGACCAGTTTCCCGAACTTAAAGCCGCCCTGCTGAAGATGGAAGGGGATTTTGTGATCGATGGCGAAATCCTTGCCTACCGGAACGGCGTCCTTAACTTTTCGGAGCTTCAGAAGAGGCTCAACCGCAAAAACGTCGGCAAAAAGATGCTCGAAGAACTGCCCGCGGTTGTATTTGCATACGACCTGCCCGAACTCGATGGCCGTGACCTGCGGCACCAGCCGCTGCATGAAAGAAGGGCATTGCTGGAAGCATTGCTTACCCGCTCTCCCGTTGATCAGTTTCAGTTGTGTAGCACCCTATCTTTTACCGGCTGGAACGAACTGCATGAGAAAAGGGCCGGTGCGCGCGACCTCAACAGCGAAGGACTTATGCTGAAACATAAGGATTCTTCGTATCATGCCGGAAGAAAGCGCGGTGACTGGTGGAAATGGAAAACGGCTCCGCTTACCATAGACGCCGTACTCATTTACGCACAAAAAGGCAGCGGACGACGCAGCGGTTATTATACCGACTATACTTTTGCCGTTAAGGATGGGGATGCACTTGTGACCATTGCCAAGGCTTATTCCGGACTCACCGACAAGGAGATCCAGGAGGTAAGCCGCTTTGTAAACCGTAATGCCGTTGAAAAGTTCGGTCCTGTACGTACCGTAAAGCCCGAGCTTGTTTTTGAAATCGCATTTGAAGGCATCGGCTTCAGCAACCGTCATAAATCCGGTGTAGCCCTGCGTTTCCCGCGAATCCTGAGATGGCGGCGCGATAAAACTGTCAATGATATAGACCGTATTGAAGAAATAAAGAAAATGATCAGCTGATTTGAAAAAGACATTCGAACATACTCCGGGTTTTATTACTGTTGAAAAATGGATGGATACCAAAGGCAACCGCCCGTTCGGTTTTCAGCAGAAAACCTGGCAAAAATACGGTAAGGGCTACAGCGGTATGGTAGTAGCCCCTACGGGTTTTGGTAAAACTTTTTCAGTCTTCCTCGGTGTGCTTATCGATTTCATGAATCATCCCTACCGCTACGGTTCGGGACTAAAGCTTGTATGGATCACACCGTTGCGCTCACTAGCCAAGGATCTTTCAAAAGCCATGCAGAACGCCATAGATGAAATCGGGCTCGACTGGACCGTAGAGGTACGAAACGGAGATACCGACGTAAAGGTCCGGCAAAAACAGACCAGACAACTGCCGGACGTGCTGCTTGTAACCCCCGAAAGTCTGCACCTGCTATTGGCACAGAAAAGACGTGACCAGATTTTTAAATCCCTGCAATGCGTGGTTGCCGACGAATGGCACGAACTGCTCGGAAGCAAACGCGGTGTAATGACGGAACTGGCCCTGGCTTACCTGAAATACCTGCGGCCGCAACTTCAGATATGGGGTATTACCGCTACCATCGGCAATCTCGATGAAGCTGCTGACGTACTGCTGCCCACAGTAACAAAAAAGATAACGGTTACTGCGCGCGAACGCAAAAAAACTGAAATCGTCACACTATTTCCCGACGAAGTGGAATTGCTGCCCTGGGCGGGCCATCTCGGGAGCCGGCTTGTAGACAAGGTCGTACCCGTAATCCTTAAGAGCCGCTCCACCCTCCTTTTTACGAATACCCGCAGCCAAAGCGAAAACTGGTACCAACTGCTGCTGGAAGCACATCCCGATTTTGCAGGCCAGATTGCGCTGCATCACAGTTCCATCGACGCACATTTAAGGCAGTGGATTGAAGACGCCCTCAGCTCCGGTACCCTTAAAGCCGTCATCGCCACCTCATCACTGGACCTGGGCGTGGATTTCAAACCTGTAGATACCGTAATACAGGTAGGATCGAGCAAAGGTGTAGCACGCTTCATACAACGGGCCGGACGAAGCGGGCATTCTCCTTTTGAAACCTCTAGGATCTACTTTGTACCCACACACTCGCTGGAACTTATAGAAATAGCCGCCCTTAAGGAAGCAGTTAAAACCCGTACCGTTGAAAAGCGCGACCCCATGGTAATGACCTTTGACGTGATGGTACAGTTCCTTGTGACCATTACCCTTGGAGGAGGTTTTGATGCCCCGAATATGTTTCGTATCATAACAGGCTGCCATGCCTTTTCAATGCTTACCGAAGAAGAATGGAACTGGTGCCTTACATTTATTACTGTGGGAGGCAGCATCGGTAAGAATTACGAGGAATTCCATAAGGTAGTCATCAATGAAGAAAACCGGTATGTAGTGGAGAAACGGCGCATCGCCATGATCCACAGAATGAACATGGGCGTCATTGTGAGCGATGCCATGATGCGCGTTAAATTCATATCAGGAGGCTATATCGGCATGATTGAAGAATATTTTATTTCAAAGCTTAAAACAGGTGACCGTTTCATTCTTTCGGGAAGAGTGTTAGAGCTCGTCCGCACAAAGGAAATGACGGCCTATGTACGCTTGTCATCGGGACGCGCCATCACACCAAGCTGGCTCGGAGGCCGCCTTCCGCTGAGCAGCAACCTGAGCCGTTTTCTGCGTGAAAAGCTGGCTCAAGGGCTTGATCCGGCCGGAAGGGATCCCGAATTAAAATTCCTGCATCCTTTGTTTGTACGGCAGGTACAGCATTCTGCCATCCCTGGCCAGGACGAATTTCTGATCGAAAAGATCCGCACGCGTGAAGGTCATCATGTATTCATGTATCCGTTTGAAGGGCGCCTTGTTCATGAAATTATGGCTTCCCTGCTTGCATACCGCATCAGTCTGCTGTACCCTTCAAGCTTTTCCATTGCCATGAACGATTACGGTTTCGAGCTTTTTTCCGACACGGAAATCCCGCTGGAACAGGCTCAGTTTGAACAACTGCTTACCAGAGAAAACCTTATGGAAGATGTAACAGCAAGCATCAACGCAACCGAAATGGCTAAGAAGAAATTCCGCGACATCGCCGTCATCTCCGGGCTCGTGATACAGAACCTGCCGGGAGTACAGCGCAACAACAAAAGCCTGCAGGCCTCTTCGGGCATCATTTTTAAGGTGTTTGAGGAATATGACCCGCAGAACCTGCTGTTGCGCCAGGCCTATAGCGAAGTGTTCAACCAGCAGCTAGAGGAACCAAGGCTTACAGCAGCTTTTGACCGTATAGCAAAAAGTCGCATCGTTTATAAGGAAACGTTCCAGTTCACCCCACTGAGCTTTCCTATAAAGGTGGACAGCCTTCGGCAGTCGCTTTCAAGCGAGGATCTGGCCAAACGCATAGAAAAACTGCAGAAAAGTTATTTTAAACCTAACAAGAAAAAATGAATTTTGCCCAACTTCCCCTGAATTTTGCATCCGAGGAACTGCTGCTTACAAACCAGCGCGCTCTTTACTGGGAGCGTGAACGCATCCTTGTACTTTCCGATCTGCATCTGGGAAAAGCCGCTCATTTCCGCAAAAACGGCATTGCCGTACCCGCACAAGTTACGCATAACGACCTGTTAAGACTGCAACGGCTGCTGAAGCACTACCCCACCGAAAGGCTGCTTATCGTAGGCGATCTCATTCATGCGGGCAAAAATTCCGAAATTGAACTGTTGCATGAGTTTGTTCAACAGTTTCCGTCCACACGGTTCGTGCTCATAAAAGGCAATCACGACCGCATACCAGATACCCTGCTGCAAAAAATCGGCATTCACGAACTGCATGAATCCTTAACGGTAGGCCCGTTGCGGTTTTCACACGAGCCCGGAGTACAAACCGGGTTGTATACCGTATGCGGGCACCTGCATCCCGGCGTGCGGCTTAAACTGCCCGACCGCAGCAGCATCAGTCTGCCGTGTTTTGCCGTTACACACAAAACCCTTATATTGCCTGCATTCAGCCATTTTACTGGGCTCCATACCCGCTTTGGCACGAAAGATACCGAATATTTTGCGTTTACCGAGAATGCGATCTTTCCCTTCCAACAGAAAATATTGTAGGATTAATCACTTACTTATCAGGCACCACCTGCTGCTACATTGCGTATCGACAAAAAGCTACGTGCTGTTAATCACGCTTTATTACAGAATGGAATCTTAATTTTTCAATGATAAACACTTATATTTACGAGCCCTGAGCGAAAAAACACGTACAACGGAAAATACGTACATTTTTGATTGCGTTTAGAGGTATATTAAGTTGTATAATCAGTCATAGAGTCCATTTATATAGTAAAATGATAAAAAATATCTTTCTTTCTGTCTTTTTAATGTTTAATTTCCTGGTAAGCGCTCAGGATGGACGATATTATACGGGTAAGGATTTTGCAAAAAAGGAACTTGATAAAGCATTGATTTTAGAAAAGGAGCATCATTATACATATGGTAGAGACCCTTTAATTAAAGACAAAGAAATGGCGATAAAAGTTGTTGAGCCCATCCTGTTCAGTACTTATGGTCAGAAAAACATAGAGCTCCAGCAGCCGTATGAAATCTATAAATTCAATCGTTATTACGTAATTTCAGGAACGCTTCCAACCGGGTATATAGGAGGTACGTTTACTATTATTATAGATGAAACCAATTCACGAATACTAAATATGATACATTATAAATAAGGTATTCAATTATCGGTTATCCGAAACTCAAAAAAGCCTCATATATTGTGAGGCTTGCTGTTTTTATTGTATGAACTGTTCTTTATGCTTCTTTGTTTCCTGCGTCGATATACGGTACGTTATATAGCTTGTTAGGCTTTAAATACACCGTTTGGTTCTTAAAGTCAAAAAAAGTATGGAACCGTTTCAGCACTTCATTTCCGAGTATGTGGATGTTTTTACCTTTTAATGGTTTGTGTGAGGTGAGCTGCTGTACCGGAACATTCTGTAGTTCATAATTTCCGATTTTAAGAGTTTGAAGGTTTGATGTGATAACAGGTATTTCGTTTCCCTGTGCTCCTTTCATTATGACTTTTTTAATCACGGTCATCTGGTCAGCAGGGAATCCTTCCTCCTTCATAAGATCGTTATCCAGCATTGCTGTACGCTGGTATCCCGTATCGAACAGGAACAGCTGCGTGTTTTCCACACCGTTTTGAACAAGCGTTCCCTCTACCGAAAAAACATTGTCAAAATAATGGATGCCCACTCGGGTGTATTCGGCATCAGCTGAAACATATTCCGGAACCTGCGCATGCAGTACGAGGATGTTTTTATCATAATCGAGCTCCACCACATCGTTTTTGAACAAATCCCATCCGAACCGTCCAACGGTACCATGACCAGCCAACTCTGCATCGTATACTTTTGTTTTATATACGCGGTTTCCTATTTTAAGGTCGTACAGCGTATGGTACAGCTTTGTTTCGGAACTCAGCCTGTTTTTCAGAAGATCATTCGTGAGTACCAGATCGGTAGTGCCGGTATCAAAATTTAAATTCAGCGTATCCTTTCCGTTAAAGACCGCTTTGACGTATACAGTGTTGTGTTCGTTGAGAACAAGGGGAATTGTATCGTTCTGTACATGCTGCGCATACGAATTCAGCGCAAAGGCCGCTGCTGTAAGTGTTGTAAGGGTGTGTTTTTTCATGGTCTTTTTAGTTTTTATAATGAGCCGGAAGTAAATATACTACTGTCTTTCAAAAACAGCATAATTTAACATTCCGAAAGAAGTATCTTTTGCGACGTACCTGTTCTTATGAATAAAATTCCAGGTATACCGTATCGGGTTGTCCCTCATATTGTCTGATCTGCCGGATGAACCGTTCATCTGCGGGAATCATCTATTCAAAATTCTCTACGGAACCATCCCCAAAAAAGGTGGAGGTCCCTTTTCCATCAGACCGATAAACATCCAGATAAGCAAACCCATCCGATACGGGAACCAGCTTATCAGGATCTTCTCCTGCATAGGTGGTTTTCCACTTACCGGTTAACAATTTGGCCCGGCTTTCTTTTGCATCCGGTTGTGTACCATCCTCCTTATCGCAGGAACTCATGATAATCCCCGCTGCCAGCAGGATTTTAAAGTAGTTGTTCATAATGTCTTTATGAGTAAACGGATACACGGCCGGAATATTGTATCATGGCTTCGTAACAGATCATGTGAAATAGGATTCCCTTGTTCTTGTGTTCTTCGATTCAGTTTTAAGATGGTATCTCCGGACGTGTTTCCATGATCTAATTCAATAAATTTTACAAAAAAAACAAACTGACTATCAAACAACTAAACAACAAAAAAAGATAAGCGATATTTATGGCACAACATTTGTTAACAAGCTGTTAACGAATAATTATAACACTTAACTTAATTATATATTTTATGAAGAGAATATTTTTCTTTCTGATTATAGGAGCCGCTTTTCTTACCGGTTGTGGTGAAGACGATAATGTTACGGGACCTGTACCATCAACAAACCCTTCAAAAGAACAGCTCACAGCTAAATGGAAAATGGTAAAAGGTGAGATTTACCAGAACGGGAAACTCGTATACAGCGAGGATCTTAAAAGCGAAGATTGCGAATACAGCTATTACGATTTAAAAAGCAACGGTTCAAAGGATGAAGTGTATTTTGACCCGGAAGATTCCTGTGCAATGGACAACACTCCGGGAACCTGGACCTACGATCATAATAAGAAACTCATAACGATGACCGATACAGAAGACGGCTACCGCATGCAGGTAGAGATTGTAACACTGACTTCAACAGAGTTCAAATTTAAACTTGTTAAAGAGGGGGACGATGACATTCCGGAAGGAACCGAAATTTACGGTTATCTGAAAAAATAACTTCAGGTGCTGTCTACTTGATGAATTTGCCGGAATTTTTTTCCGGCTTTTTCATATTCTTAAGCCAGCTGATTCTTTTAATTTACAATGCCGAAAATATTTCTTTACGGTTCAGTCAAAAAAACTGCAATGAGTAAATACCTGCAAACCAAGCCGGCCAAATCAATCTATGATCATCTAGAAAAACTCTGCTACCTTTTCTATAACAATGTTTTAAGGGATGACTCGTAAAGATGGAACCTGACGATGAAACTTCTACATTACCGAAAAAGAGAACCGGAATTTACTACATTGAGGATTTACTGCGATAAGATCAAAACTGGGTCCTGTAAATTTACCGCATAAAGGAAGTACCAAAAATAAAGCCCCACAAATTGTGAGGCTTTACCGTTATTTACCGAATTGAAAAGAGTACCGGACCTTAAAACCGAGGGTAAGGGTTTCAAGCGTCCTGTCTTTGTACTGTGCCTGGTTCAGCACGCTGCCGAACCGCAAGGGTTCGCGCATATCCTGCGTGTACTGTACCGCTTTTGCGGATGCTTCCGTTTCCGGACGCATGTCGTTAAGCCCCAGTTCAAGGAACAGACCTATGTACAGGTTGTCGTTTGAACGCAACTGCTGTTTTACTCCTGTTTCCGCAATCCATGAGAAAGTGTTGCGCAACTTTACGGAACCTTCGTTCCTCAGATTGCCCATCTTTCCGAATCCTGCGTAGGCAGGTCCGTGCAGTTCGGCATCCCATTGAGCGTAATAACCCGACGTATTAAGGTCGTTCCACTGTTGGCGGTAAGTAGAATTTCCCAGCTGCAGACCATAAAGTACACCCGTTCGCAGGTACCAGCGTACGATGCCGGAAGTTTCATACTGCACGGTCAGCGGGATACGGATGCTTTGCCAACGCACCGATTCCTCAAAATAACCGGTTTTGTAACGAAATTCGAAAGGGTCACCTTCCATATCGGTTTCCATTGAAGCTCCCTTTAACACCGGTGTCGAAAAGTTCAGTTCGGTCCTCAGATACGATACTCCCATACCGATACTCCAGTTAGGATTCAGATAATGACTATAACCAACCCCTACTGAAAATCCTTCGGAATGATCAGATAAAGGGAACTTATTGTCTCCGTACGGCTGTATGAGGTGTCCCGCCCCTTCTATCTGCCATTCCTGTGCCTGCACTGCATTCCCTAAAAGGAATGCAGCAAGGCAGCTAAAAAATATAGATATGCTGTTTTTATTTTTCACTTGTCTTGAAATTTATTGTTTTACGATCACCTTCACAATTTCCTGTCTTCCTTCTATATGAAGTACCAGCATGTAAACACCTGCCGATATTCCTGCAGGAAGCTGTACTGCAGAAGCAGTCTGTTCTAAAAATACCGACTGTAAACGTTTACCTGTGGTAGTGTAAAGTTCTGCCTTCGCCCCTTTAAATGAAGCAGAAGGATAATCGAAAACCACCTGAAGTTGTTCATTTACCTGTACCGGGTTAGGGTACACCTGAATCTTGAACTCGTGTTTTCTTGCAATTGAAGCGGCACAACTGTGAATAACATCGCCTTCCTCAGTAGTCACTACTACACTGTACAAAGCATTTTCATCCAATCTGTCCTGCTGGCTGTTTCCTGCGGAATATACCTGCTCTTCCCCTATCAGGCTACCGTTTCTGTACCACTGGTACTTTATGAAACGGTACCCCCCGTTGGTTTGCGGATTATTGTTCACCAAAAGGGTATTGTCGAACTTCTGGATTACGATGTCTTCAAAGGCAAACGGACGTTCTACTACAATTTCATATGTTCGGGAAGACTCCCCGTTTTGGGAAACTACCGCCACCGTTTTTCTGTAAACTCCCGGTTTCGGCGTATTTATCACGAAGTCACGGGCAGGCGTAACGTTTGCACCGTGTTCCGCTTCCACCTTTACTGGTATCTGGTCTTCCGTTCCGTTACAATCCTGCATATAATAGATTACAGATCCCGGTTCGCTGTACACTTTTCCGTTGATGATTACTTCGTGTACTGCTGCATCCCTGCTTTCTATAACAAGCATACGCTCCACCGAAGGTGCCGGCAGGTAGTTCTGATTACCTTGTTGGTGTGCTGTAATCGCCACCGATCCGGAATGTTTGATCGCTACCCATCCCTGCGCCGTTACTGTTGCTGCAGGCGTATCCTGCGTATACGAATACGTATAGCTTACCGGAAGGCCTGAGTCGGATTTCGCTGTTAACTGGAAGTCTTTTGCTGTTTCCAGCAACACCAGTTCAGGTTCCTTGAAGTCGATGTTTTGGGCAGCCTTTTCAATAAGCAGTTGTGCAACCAGCGTTACGCTTTCGCAATTTACGGCAGTTGCCGGCGGCGTTACCACAGCTGTAACCGTATAGGTTCCCGCATTCAGAGCTCCGTTTCCTTCACCTGTATCAGGTGTTATGCTATAGGATACTGTTGCACCGGAAGGTACGTTTGCAACTTCTGCTTTTTGAACGGCACCGTTGTACACCGTTACCACATCGCTGAATTCTATTTCCGCAAGTGGTGATGCTTCCACAATAACCGTTTGCTGCTGCGTCGTAATGTTTCCGTTCGCATCGTCGTATGTCCATGTAATGGTATACGTTCCCTGTTTGGTGTAACTCAACGCATCCGTCGTCGTAGCCGTAAGCGTTCCCGAACAGTTGTCTGTTGCAGTCGGTATTACGATATCAGATGGCGTTACCGCACATTCTCTTGTGATCGTCGCTAGGTTGGCAACCACAGGTACCGGAGCCGTAACATCTTTTACGACAACCGTTTGTTGCTGCGTCGTGATGTTGCCGTTCGCATCATCGTACTTCCATGTGATGGTATACGTTCCCTGTTTGGTGTAGTTCAATGCATCCGTCGTCGTAGCAGTAAGCGTTCCCGAACAGTTGTCCGTTGCAGTCGGTACTGCAATATCAGATGGCGTTACCGCACATTCTCTTGTGATCGTCGCTAGGTTGGCAACCA
>Ga0153917_1000097_pt1 | contig 87841 bp, 79 predicted proteins | sample TSFL001MetaG_FD_104695 | JGI IMG/M metagenome (GOLD analysis project Ga0153917, IMG submission 104695) | Attine ant fungus gardens microbial communities from Florida, USA - TSFL001 MetaG | ecosystem: Host-associated > Fungi > Mycelium > Unclassified | place: USA: Florida, Paynes Creek Historic...
CAGCACAGCACAGCACAGCACAGCACAGCACAGCACAGCACAGCACAGCACAGCACAGCACAGCACAGCACAGCACAGCACAGCACAGCACGCGGTAGATTTCCGCCTCTTTTTGCTTGCCCCAAAACGCTCTGGACCACTGGAGCGTTTTTTCCGTCCCCTGACCCTTAGTGCTGAGGGGCAGGTTAAAAGAAGTAAAGATAAAAAAGAATCATAAAGAAAGACAAAGAAAGGGAAAAGGTATTATTATGACACCAGAAAAGAAACGTAAACTACGGAACATCGCCATCCTCTCCTTGCTTGGCTTAATCGGCGGGACCATGGCCTTCCAGGCCTTCAACCAACAAGCCATCAATGACCGAGAAAATACTGTACAGGTCAATGTCGGTGGCCGTGTCCACGACTACTACAATAGAGACACTGAAAACAAGGATGTCTTTGTGGAAAACTATGGCGAACGTCCCATCATGGCCCGTATCCGCCTGTCCGAGTTCTTGGAGTATCAAAGAGGAGAAGAGGACTTTACACCCCTAGTCCCTGGAAGTGAACGGGACAATTTAGCGACTTGGATCACCTGGATCCCAAGCGCAAACAATATCAATCAGCGTGCCGATACGGGAAACTCCAGCGCCTTTAACCGCTACGCACAGCTGACCTTTGGCTGGAGCCGTGAAGGAGAGACAGCCCCATGGTACATGCCGACTTTCAACCATGATAACTTAGACCTAAGGACAGCAGCTGCCGGTCATGCCCGGGACTATATCGCAGGCGCAGGGGCGACCGATGGGACAACCGATGGCGCCACGCACCCTGGGGATGGCACAGATGCTTACTGGTCAAGTGGGGACACCTTTGATAACAGTGCCGGGCTTTGGCCGGGGGCTACCGTTGAAAATGAAGCCGCACAAAACCTGCGCCAGCAACGTGCCCCAATGACCATTGAACAGTGGGATAACTTACCCGACTGGCAAAAAATCGGGGACTTCTGGGTGGTGGACCACACCACAGGCTGGGCTTATTGGGCCTCGCTCTTGGAGCCCGGAAACGCCAGCTCTTATCTTCTGGATGCCGCAGAGCTGACCGAGGCCATCGAAGATACAGTCTTTAACGGCAGCTACTATTATGGTATCCATGTCGACAGCCAACTGATTAGCCCGGATAACAGTGAGGAGTTTCTACCGGGTGGCGACAGCCGCTTAGAAGCTTTCCTTACAGGAATTAAGAACAACTCGATGAATGATGAGGGAACGACAAACCCACGTTATGAGGTTGACTCTCCACCGTCAGATTTTAACTTTGACACTATGCTTGCTGGCCGTGCCTTCACCATGGCAGGGGAGTCGTTTCAGTATTTAAGAAATATGGGAAATGGCAATCATTTAATTATTCGTCAATCTACAATATTGGATCAGACTATTTCTTTCAATGATAAAGAAATAGTTATTAGTCAATGGTATGATAACCTGGATGACAAGATTAAGTCTATAGTTCAACCTGTTGCAAATAGTTTTACGACAGGGGCGATTGCAGCTGAAAATGTTACCTTTGACAAATATGATGGTTTCTGGCGTCCCAACAATCTTACGGGAGCAGTTGCGGCTGATATCACTGCTGTTGATCCATCTGGGACACCACGTGCTTTTTCTCTTTCTTTAGCCGACGTTACTCAGATTTCTGAAATATGGCATATGGGGTGGACCCGAGCGTGGCATTTACGTACTCCTGGTGCTCCTGGTTTAGCTTGGATATCATCTGTTCGTGATATAATGCTTACTGAAGCTGGTGTGACTGCGAATACCTATCGAGGCGCCCGCCCCGCCCTCATCATCAACCCATCAAACTAAAGCAAAAAAACGTTCACTCACGGTGAACGTTTTTTTCATCTACAGATATAGCCCCATTTTTCTTTCATGAAACTTTTTGACCTGTTTTTAACTTGATTACGGTTGGCAGAGTAATGAATTTTTGTGCTTTGACTTGTTTTGCCTTTTTAGACTTGCGTAAATCTCTCTCCTCCGGACTAAACCAGAGGGCGATTTCATAGAGCGCAGCAAAACCTAAGCCTATTCCTCCAAACATTAAAACAATTTCTATAAATTCCATGGTGACCTTCTTTTATAATATTCTTAGTTCTCGATTAATTCGGGGTTTATTTCTTCGATACAATCAACGACAGGGCCGACGATTCTTGAAGTTTCTTCATCTAAGTAAAAATCCTTATATTGCGGATCGGTATTGAGTGAGTGACAGCGGAAACTTTCTCCGTCTCGGAAAACTTGTTTACAATACAGCTGTTCTTCCCCAGGTCCGCCCTCTGAAATAACATAAATATCGCCGTCTCTATCAAAGCCTGTCGTAACGAAGGTGACAATAGAGAAGTTAGGATACTCTGGTTGCATGGAGTCCCCTTTGATACGCGCAGCCCCATCATAACGGCCAGGACGTACGTCTGTAAAGATGGTGTACGTTTCCTGAGTATCATTCAAAGCTTGACCAAAACCAGCGGATAATTGTTCATCGGCTACCTCAATCGTATAGAGTTCCTCACGACGGTAAGTGCGTAAAGGAATGATATTATCAGGGGTAGGGAGAGTTTGTGGCGTCTGACTGGCAAGAAACTGTGAAAAATTCATGACATTTTTTTGTTGTTCAGCATCTAACTGTTTGTAAATATTGAGAAGCTCAATAAAAGGAGAATGCCCTTGATTTTCATTGAGGATAAGATCAATGGGGGTATTGTAAATATCGGCAAGTTTAGTCATCATTTCTAAAGCAGGATTACTGGTTTTCTTTTCCCAAAGCGCATAAGTCCCTTGAGTGATGTCAAGCATCTCAGCAATTTCTTTTTGAGTAAACTGATGTTCTTTACGTAGCTTTTTTAAAGTTTGTCCTAGATTCATGCGTCCATCCTCGTTTATTGAATTTATCAATATTATAAGCTAAAATAGAAGAGAAGTCAAGCTGAAAAATTGAATGCGTCAATAAAAGGAAGCGGGCTTGCTTCCTTGCATTTTATTTATCTTCTCGATATTCAAGGAGATCTTTAGGTTGACAATCGAGTGCTTTGCAAAGTGCTTCAAGTGTAGAGAAGCGTATTGCCTTAGCCTTACCATTTTTTAAAATAGAGATGTTAGCCATTGTGATACCCACGCGTTCTGAAAGTTCAGTCACGGACATTTCACGCTCTACAAGCATGCGATCTATATGTACTTTTATTGCCATTTTCTGCTCCTTTCTTAAACCGTGAGGTCATTTTCTGCTTTCATCTGAATGACGCTTTGCAGGAGCTTCTCAATCGTTGCAATAAAGATAGCAACGATTAAAGGAGTGACACTAATGGCTACACCAATAACCATAATTACCGGTGCATGAATCACCTCGATAATGTGATAGGTCATAGGTAAAATTCCAAGGAGCACAAAGAAAGTCGCAAAGGATAATTTTTTAATAGTAGAAATTATCTTTAAGGCCGGCTCAGTAAAGGCGGTACCGCGCTCAATAAGTAAAAGGATGCGATAGACAAAAATCGTTACCACAAGAGAGAGGGCCGCAGCGATATAAAGCGCCAAATAAAAGAGGATTTTTACAAAATAGACATCCTGATCAGAGTAGGAACTGATGAGTCCTTGTGTCAAAACTACAAAGAAAAAAAGGATAAATGCAATAACAGGCACAAGTGCAACCTTGAGAAAGGTTGTCTTAATTTTCGAGTTTTCTTTCATGCTGTTCATTATAAGTGATGAATGATTGATTGTCAAGATGAAAATATCGTTTTGCGATATGGGTTGAGCGTGATTTTGTGTGTATAAATGTTCTCATGCAAAGAACAATTGATTTATGTATGAAAGATAGTCGTAAGAGTTTCAAGGAGCAGAGAATAATAATTATATGAAATGTGTTAAAATATCAGTATGGTAAAAAAAGGACGTATTATTAAATCTTTAGCAGGGTTTTACAATGTAGAATCTGAAGGACAAGTTTATCAAACGCGGGCACGTGGTAACTTTCGTAAGAAAGGAATGAAGCCAATCGTTGGAGATTTTGTGGACTTTTCAGCTGAAGAAAATTCAGAAGGTTATATCTTAGATATACACAAACGCAGAAACAGCTTGATTCGCCCTTCCATTGCGAATATCGATCAGGCTGTCATCATCATGTCAACGGTTAATCCTGATTTTTCCTTGAATCTGTTGGATCGTTTCCTTGTATTTCTGGAACATAAAGATATTCAGCCCCTCATCTACATTTCGAAACTCGATTTGCTTGAGGATAGAAGTGAATATGACCAGTTCAAGAAAAATTATGAAGCGATTGGTTATCAGGTTTTCTTTGACTGGAAAGAGCTGACTCAAGTATTAGCAGATAAAGTCACGGTCTTTATGGGGCAAACGGGTGCTGGAAAAACAACCTTGTTGAATCTGATTGCGCCAGGTATGAACTTGGCTACGGGAGAGACTTCCGACAAACTAGGACGCGGACGTCACACCACGCGCCACGTGGAATTCTTTGAAGTTGCATCGGGCTTAATTGCAGATACTCCAGGATTTTCAAATCTAGACTATGATGTCTCTAACCAACCTGATTTAAATGCGGCCTTTCCAGAAATTTTACGAGAAAGTCATGGGTGTAAGTTTAGAGAATGTACCCATACACATGAACCTTCTTGTGCTGTCAAGGAGGCACTTGAAGAAGGCAGGATTTTAGCGAGTCGCTATGAGAACTACCTACAACTATTAACCGAAATAAATAACACGAGGGAAACTTATGCCAAGCAAAGAAAAAAACAAAATTAAAGGGAACATTTGGATGAAGCAAGCCGGCTTTTTAGGTTTAGTAATTCTTTGGGGCCTGATCATTCTGTTTAAAAATAGTTTGGGAGACTGGAAGTGGCCACTCTTTGGTCTGCTTGTCGTCTTGACTATTTGGGGCTTATACCAAATCAATAAAGCTTTCTTTGGCTTGAAAAAATAGGAGGAAACATGAAAGAATTTACAAATAAAATCGCACCGTCTATTCTCGCTGCGGACTTTGGTGCTTTTACAGCAGAAGTCGCAAAGATTGATGCTGCCGGTGCTGATTATGTACACATTGATGTTATGGATGGTCACTTTGTGGATAACTTAACTTTTGGCTCTGGGGTCGTTGCTGCACTTCGCCCACATACAGATATGGTTTTGGATGTGCACATGATGGTCGAAAATCCTGAAAAATACGTAACAGAGTTTGCAAAAGCCGGTACGGATATCATGAGTATTCATGTTGAAGCAACAGCCCATATCCATGGTGCATTGCAAAAGATTAAAGCTGCTGGAATGAAAGCAAGCGTGGTTATCAATCCTGGAACACCCGTTTCAATGATTGAACCTGTTCTCAATATGGTGGACATGGTCTTGGTGATGACGGTCAATCCTGGTTTTGGAGGCCAAGCCTTCATTCCTGAAACAATGGATAAAATTCGTGAACTTGTGAAATTACGTGAAGCTAAACAGCTTGAATTTGATATTGAAGTTGACGGTGGTATTGATGATAAAACGGTTGACCAAGCTCGCGAAGCAGGTGCTAATGTATTTGTAGCTGGATCTTTTGTCTTTAAGGGAGATGTGGCTGCGAACATTCAAAAGTTAAGAGATAGATTATGAACATCGTCATTATTATTCTTTTGATTTTAGCTATTCTGATCGGGATTGCTAATTTTTTCAAAAAGCCCACATCCAACACCAAATTGAATGCGCGGGTCGAAAACCTGTCTTCAAACTTGACAGAGTTACGTATAGAAATGTCGCAACAGTTGGGACAAAATCGTCAAGAAATTTCTGGAACAGTTTCAAGCTTATCGCATAATATGAATGCAAACTTAGGAAATCTGACAGAAAATATCAATGCTAAATTTGATTATCAGTTTAAGGATTTACAAAGTTCCAACGAGCAAAAACTAGATAAAATTGCGCTCAACTTAGCAGAAATGTCAGCATCTATTACGGATAAATTTGACCGTAAGTTTCAGGAGTTGCAAGAAGCGAATGATAAAAAGCTCAGTCAAATCCAGAACACGGTGGATGAAAAGCTTCAGGAAACATTGAACAAAAGAATTTCCCAAAGCTTTGAGCAGGTTACAAACCTTCTGACTTCAGTCGATAAAGGATTAGGCGAGATGCGTAACCTTGCGAGTGATGTGGACAGTCTACAAAAAGTAATGACGGGGGTGAAAACGCGAGGCATCATTGGCGAGGTACAACTTGGCCGCATTTTAGAGCAAATTTTTACTTCAAGTCAGTATCAGGAGCAAGTCAACATTCAAGAGCGAAATGCAGTCGACTTTGCGGTTACCATGCCCGGTAAAGTAGCAGGCAGTGATGTTTTATTGCCGATTGACTCAAAATTTCCCTTGGAAGACTACCAACGTTTGCAAACTGCGCTTGAAACAAACGATATGTTGGCTATTGAAGCATCACGAAAAGCCTTATTTGCAGCAGTTAAAGCTCAGGCAAAATCAATTTCTGAGAAATATATTCTCCCGCCAAAGACCACGGACTTTGCAATCATGTTTTTACCTATTGAGGGGCTTTTCATGGAAGTGGTGAATAATACAGAGCTTTATGAACAACTCAGCCGTGATTATAAAGTAAATGTTACGGGTCCAACGACCATGACAGCAGTTTTGAATAGCTTGCAAATGGGCTTTAAAACGCTACAAATAGAGCAAAAATCAAGTGAAGTTTATGAAATGCTTGGAGCGGTTAAGACCGAATTTGGTAAATTTGAAACCTCGCTTAAGAAAGTTCACGAACGTTTGCAACAGTCCGAAAAAGAAATCAATACGCTGATTACGACAAGAACGAATGTCATGAATCGTAAATTGCGCACGATTGATGCCGTTGACAAAGACACGAGTGCTGCGCTTTTAGAAATAGAAGGGGACTAAGATGGTTCTGATAAAAAACATAGCTATGGGAGAATTTTTTGAAGGATTCTACCTGATAAAATCAGTTGAGCTTCGTCGAACACGCGCAGGTAAAGACTTCCTTGCGATTGTTTTTCAAGATCGTACGGGAACAATCTCAGGCAATATTTGGGATGCCAATCCTAAAGCTGTCAAGCAGTTTGTTGCAGGTCGCGTTGTTCATATGAAAGCTTTAAAGGAACTTTACAATGGTATGCCACAGGTCAATCGCATTAGCCTGCGTTTGCCAGAAGGTAACGAACCAGCTAATCCTGCAGATTATCGTGAAAAATCACCGGTAAATGAGACGGATCTCCGTAAATATGTTGAGAGTATCGTTTTCCGTATTGAAAATGCAACGTGGAACCGTATCGTTCGTCATATCTTGAAAAAATTTGACCGTGAATTTTATCAGTTTCCTGCTGCGAAAACCAATCATCATGCTTTTGAAGGTGGATTGGCTTATCACACAACAACGATGCTCCAACTGGCCGAAAAAGTATGCGAAGTTTATCCACAGCTCAATGAATCTTTGATGTTTGCCGGTATTCTTTTGCATGACATGGCCAAATGTTTAGAGTTTACGGGTTATGAAAATACAAGTTATACCTTACGTGGAAATCTCTTAGGCCATATTGTTCTTATCGACGAAGAAGTCAGTAAAGCAGCCATCGAACTTGACATTAGTGATGAGAAAGAGGACTTGCTTTTACTGCGCCACGTCTTGCTGAGTCATCACGGGCAGTTAGAATACGGTAGCCCGGTCCGCCCTAAAATCATGGAAGCAGAAATCATCCATCAGATTGATATGATGGATGCGAGCATGATGATGATGATGACCGCTCTGAATAATGTTGAGCCAGGGCAATCAAGTCAACGCGTCTTTGCCTTGGAAAATCGTAACTTTTATAAACCATTGGATAACTAAAGAGAAGAAGAAAAAGATGAAACACACACTTAAAAACAATACATTAACGGTTGCAGTTGATACTTTTGGTGCAGAACTCCACTCTGTTCAAAAAGAGGGTATCGAATATCTTTGGCAAGCAGACCCTGCATTTTGGGGACGGCATGCTCCTGTTCTCTTCCCGATTGTTGGGAAGTTAAAAGACGGACACTACAGCTACTCAGGTAAAAACTATGAGATGTCAGGCCATGGCTTTGCACGTGATACAGAATTCACACTTGTACAGGAAACAGAGGATGAGTTGGTCTATGAAATTACTGCAAATGCGGATACACTTGCCCAATATCCCTTTGAATTTAGCTTCAAGGTAAGTTACAAATTAACCGGAAATCAAGTGCGCGTACGTTATCAAGTAGAAAATAAAGATGAAAAGACAATGATTTTTGGTGTTGGTGCGCATCCCGCTTTTAACGTTCCTCTAGAAAAAGGCAGCTTTGAAGATTACACTTTGACGATTGCCCCAGCAGACAAACGTACTTTTATTCCTTTGGATTTGCCAACGGGTACGCTTAAAAGAGAAGACCAATCCGAAGTTGAGGTAAGTGATATAGCACTCAACCATGAACGCTTTGCTAAAGATGCTCTCGTATATACATCATCAGATGAAATGTCAGTGGCCTTAACAAACCGTTTGGATAGCCGAAGTGTGAAAGTCACATGGGAAAATATGCCCTTCTTTGGCCTTTGGAGTCCCTACCCAGCTGAAGCGCCTTTTGTTTGTATCGAACCTTGGGCTGGTATTGCTGATGAAGTGAATACAACAGGTGAACTTACCGAAAAATTTGGCATGAATCAACTTGCACCACATGAAATGTTTAGCTGTGAATATGTCATTGAAATAAACTAAGTCAAAAAGATAGACAGTAAGTCTATCTTTTTCTAAATTTTTAAGAAAGACCGCGAGAAAAAGAAGCTGTAAATTGCTATAATAGAAAGTATGAATGATATTTTCCAACTTACACTGATTTTAGTTGCTTCTTTGGTCGCAACGCTGATCGCAAGAAGAATAAGAATTCCTGCAGTAGTCGGTCAAATACTGATTGGTATTGTCTTGGCACCAGCTGCTTTGGGATGGTTGCAAGGAGGACACACCATTGAGGTCCTCTCCGAAATTGGGGTGATTCTGCTCATGTTCCTGGCAGGGCTAGAGAGTGACCTTGGGGTATTAAAGAAAAACTTTAAACCTGCATTACTGGTTGCCCTAGCGGGTGTCCTTGTACCTTTACTGGTTTTCTGGGGCGTGACGACGATGATGGGCTACGCCTTCTCAACAGCTATCTTTTATGGTATCGTCTTTGCAGCAACCTCTGTCTCGATTACAGTTGAAGTCTTGCAAGAGTACGGTAAACTTTCTACAAAGGCAGGCTCCATTATCTTGGGTGCGGCTGTTGTAGACGATATTCTGGCTGTTTTAGCTTTATCTATCTTCACATCTACACAGAGTTCTTCCGGCAACTTGCCCAAGCAGTTTTTCATGGAATTCCTCTTCCTTCTTTTCCTTGTCTTGGTACACAAGTCCATTCCGAAAGTTTGGCGTTTTGTGGAGAAACTTCCGGTATATGCGAAGAACACAACAGCGGCACTTATTCTCTGCTTGGTTTTAAGCCTGCTCGCTGATGCAGCGGGTATGTCGGCTGTGATTGGCTCTTTCTTTGCGGGATTAGCCTTGAGTCAAACCGACGTTTCTCATAAGATTGAGGAATACAGTTCCGCTATTGCTTATGTCGTCTTCATCCCCGTTTTCTTTGTTTCCATTGCGATTTCCGTAACTTTCGAGAGCATCTTTGAACATCCAATCTTGATTCTCTTCTTTACTTTATTGGCTGTATTGACGAAGTTTATTCCGGCTTATTTCATTGGTAAATCGACGGGTCTTACAAGTTCAGACAGTGCTTTGGTCGGTACAGGAATGGTCTCTCGTGGCGAAATGGCCTTAATCATCGCGCAAATTGGTCTTGCTTCGCAAGTGATTAATAGCGATATTTATTCCGAGCTCGTCATCGTGATTATCCTCAGCACTTTGATTGCACCGTTCCTGATCAAGCTCTCTTTGAAAAAAGACTAAAATAACAATAATAACAGACTTATGACAAGAAAAATGATAAAATAGTCAAAGTATATAAAATGAAGGGGTTTCTTATGTCAAACTGTCAAGTAGTAAAACATCCACTTATCCAACACAAACTTTCAATCTTGCGTCGTGCAGACGTTTCAACAAAAGAGTTCCGCGAACTCGTTGATGAGATTGGTATGCTTATGGCTTACGAAGTATCTCGTGACTTGCCTGTACAAGATGTCGAAATTGATACTCCTGTTGCGCACATGACAGCGCAAGAACTTGCAGGTAAGAAATTAGCAGTTGTACCAATTCTTCGTGCAGGGATCGGTATGGTAGATGGGATTTTGAAACTTATCCCAGCAGCGCGTGTGGGCCACATCGGTATGTATCGTGATGAAGAAACGTTCAAGCCAGTTGAATACTTGGTTAAACTTCCAACTGACATTGCTGAGCGCCAAATCTTTTTGGTTGACCCAATGTTAGCCACAGGTGGTTCAGCAATTCTTGCAATTGATAGCCTTAAAAAACGTAATGCGAACAACATCAAGTTCGTGTGTCTTGTTGCAGCACCAGAAGGTGTAAAAGCAGTCCAAGAAGCGCATCCAGATATCGATATCTATGTGGCTGCACTTGATGATCACCTTAACGAACATGGCTACATCGTCCCAGGACTTGGTGATGCTGGCGACCGTTTGTTCGGAACAAAATAATAATAACTTAAAACGTTGGAGAGTGAAAAGCTTTCTAGCGTTTTTTTTATAAAAAAATAAAAATTATGAGCTAAATAGTTTACAAACGTAAATTCATGTGTTAAGATTACATTTGTAAACATAAATAAGAAAATAAAAGGAGACATTACTATGTCATTTATCAACTCACTCAAAAACCGTCGTTCAATCTACGCACTTGGTAAAAATGTTAAAGATGCAGACCAAGCTATCGAAACAATTAAAGAAGCAGTAAAACACAGCCCATCAGCTTTCAACAGCCAAACAACACGTGTACTTATCGTTACAGGTGAAGCTCAAGAAAAACTTTGGGGTCAAATCGTGGCTGATGAATTGAAAGCAACAATGAAAGCACAAGGCGTTCCTGAGTCAGCTTGGGAAGGTACAAAAGCAAAACTTGATGGCTTCAAAGCTGCTTATGGTACAGCTCTCTTCTTTGAAGATCAAGATGTTGTTAAAGGTTTGCAAGAACAATTTGCCCTTTATGCAGACAACTTCCCAGTATGGAGCGAACAAGCTTCAGGTATCACTTCAGTCAACGCATGGACTGCTCTTGCTGAACTTGGTATTGGTGCAAACTTGCAACACTACAATCCAGTTATTGACGAAGCAGTTGCTAAAGAATGGAACATTCCAGCAAACTGGAAATTACGTGGCCAACTTGTATTCGGCTCTATCGAAGATGAAGCAGGAGAAAAAACTTACATGGCAGATGATGACCGTTTCATTATCGTAAAATAAGGTAATAAAAGCCTTAGGGCTTTTTTTTGTAGGAAAAATGATAATTTGCTATAATAAAAGAAAGTAATACTACTCGAAAAGACTAGCGTTGCTACTATTTGAGGCAATAAAAATATTTTGAAATAATCAAGATATGAGCCAAAATATGATTTCGAAAAATTCCTTAGCATTAAGGACGCCAGATATAGCATATAAAGGAGAAGATATGGAAGCAAAATTGCTCAATAAAGTAGTGATAAAACGTAATGGTCGCGTTGTCGACTGGGATTCATTTCGTATACAAACAGCAGTTTTTAAAGCTGCAATCAATGGAAAATACAAAGACAAACCCTTGCATGCCAATATGATTGCCAACAATGTGGCTAAGGTTGTTGAGAAAGTCATCGCTGAAATTCCCTTTGATAAGATTGAGATTGACACCATTCAAAACCAAGTGGTCAACCAACTCAATGACTTTGACAAAGAAGTAGCAAAAGATTTCCTTGAATATAAAGTTAAACAAGAAATTAATCGTAAGCACTAAATAGCTGGACGATACTCTATTGAAAGTAAAAAGCAGATTCTGTTGGAGTCTGCTTTTTTTGTGTTCTTTAATTAAAAATAAGGAGCGTAATATCGTTTCTTTATAATTTTAATCTTTGATATAATTCGTAATATAAGAAACAGTGCGGTCATATTTAAAAAGTGTTATGAGATTTTCAAAAGATCAGGAGAAGAATATATGACAGAAAGAAAAGTAATCAAAGTGAAGAGGCAAGCCATACGCCGTGCGCGACTCAAAAAAGCAGGGACTGTCGCTGCAATGCTGCCACTTGTGATGTCCAAGGGAGCACCAGTAGCAACGCTCATTCGTGGCCGACATGGCGAAGCAACACTCGGTATCGAACAAGTTGTCGAAAGGGCAGAGCAAGAAATCGCCGATGTTGTGCTACCCGAAACACCTGCTGAGGAAGTGTTGGAAGAAAAAGAATACGGAGGTGTAGAGGAACGAGAAGTCGAGGAAGCACCAACTCCTTTTGAAGCACCACGATACTTTGTAGCTCCTTATTTTTCTGAAGGAGGATTGACGAGTTTTGAGGGGGATGATGCTTACTTGGACATTGTGCCTTTAGCGGTAAACTGGGATGCTAGAGGGACATGGCCTTGGGCAGAGGTTCTTAACGTGCGATGGATATCCGCCACTCGTGTTGAGATTAAGTTTTCAAGGACGCTTTCGGATAATTCTACTCGAGGTGGCGGTCAGATTAAAGACCTAGAGTTGAAAGTTGAAGTGGGTAACGATGTTTTCACTGATGTACAATTAATCAGTCAGTCGGGAAATGAAATATATACCATTGAATTGGAAGGTATATCGCAAGAGGCATTTGGTAGTATAACCATTTATTTTGGTGACCCGGATGGGAGACCGGGTAAGGATAACTCTTTCCGTCTCCAAGGTGGCTATGGTGTTTTACACCCTAACCCTTTCTTTCCAATCGTTATCACAGAAAAGCATATTCGTCTTGGTCGGGTGGCAGACAAGTTTGTCAATGATCCTCTAGCAGCTGACGTTGTACAGTGGCCGCAGTTGGCCTTAACGGAGATAGGTTTTAGTGGAAGTCTTGATTTTATTGATAAAATAGCAGACATTGTCTTTGCAAGTACAGACGCTGCTGGAGCGTCACACATCAACTATAGCGCTGTTGAGTGGGGAGAGATTGCTACAGCTATTGAGGCCGCCCTCTATCATCAAAGCCACCTCCCTCAAGGGCAGTACTATGAAGTCGACCTTTCTGCCTTGCAAGCTACTTTCACTGGCACAGGGCTGTTTGAGGAGGCTCAAGTGCGTGAAAACGTGCCTGTGGCCCTTCAAGAGATTGCGCTCAATCGTGGCCAAGTAGCGCCTCGTCCTTTTGACGGTACTCGTATAGTACGGCAGATTGATGAACATATCTCACTTGACTTTGAGATTGAAATGGCCAATGGAGAGAGAATGCCTATCATGGAACTAGAAGTACAGCTGTCTGAGGACATCTTGCTTCACGACCGTGCAGGCCTCTGGGCGACTTTTGTTCATCTTGAGGGTCATGAAGCTCAACGTATAGCCGTTCATGAGGCTGTAACGCAAGCAGTCACTAGGGCTTTACTGCCACATGACCTTAGCGAAGAGTTGCTCCAGCAGCTGACCGACCGGATCATTGACCAGTCAGCTGTGAATAATACTGGCAATGCCAATGGTCTCTACGATGGACAGATAACACTTGCTGACGAAGGCTTTACGCCAACGATTATTGGTGGTCTTCAAAGTGTGCCAAATAAGGAATTTGATAACAATAATCTTATCTTGAGCGGTGAAGCCGAATACGTGTTTGAGTTTGCAATCATGGGGAACAATCCTTCTGGGGGAGGAGAACTACGTTTTGCTACAGCAACCTTGGTTATCGCCCGTGAAGACTTGAAATTCGCTAACGTTCACGTCGGAACCCATAAAATCGTAGTGCAACCTCAGGCTTACAAGAGCTTAGAGTTTACTGCTGGGACATATGATGCTTTTGATGCCGAAGACTTGCAAGCTTTCTTGGCGCAGTACAGAGCACAAATCGAAGCAAACATCCAGACTCTGGCAGATCATGGTGGTCTCTTTAGTGATGCAAGTATTACGCCGAGACCAGTAACGTGGGTGGCAGGAACTGTCGCTGACAAGGATTATGACGGGACGACGGATGTATTAAGCTTTGTGCCCCCTAGACTAGAGGGCTTCGTTGATGGCGATAGCAATATTATTAAAGTTGACTTCGGCGAATTGGTAGAGCGCCTGCGCTTTGAGAATAGTTTACCGGGGACATGGTCGATTGAAGGTCTCGATTTCCATGAGGACATGCTTGAGCGTCAGGATCAGGTAGGAAATAACACTATTTTCAATTATAGGATTGTTGGCACCCCGGCCTTTATTCCTGCGACAATCTATCCCTTGATTTTAGATATTGATGATGTTCACCGTTTGAACTTTACTAAAGGTGAAGTTAGCCGTCAATACGATGGAACGGAAGTTTATACAGGCTTCCTGCGACCGCTTAATGTCACAATTGATGGGGTTGCTGAAGACGATGACAATATCTATCAATTTATCTTCTCGAGTGATGGTTTTCTTCGTTTTGACGAGCGACATGTCACGAACGGCCATGTCTCCGTCTACTTGGAAGACGCAAGCATTGAGTTGGTACGTCAAGGAGGAAGAATACAGCCTGTTGAACTTTCTCCAATCTTGCAAGAACACCTGCGCCATGTACTTTTCCTTGGTGAAATTACGTCACGTGAACTTTTCTGGGGGAGGGGCACAGTAGAGGACAAGGCCTACGATGGAACTGTTGTAGCGCATATTATAGAAATGCCACAACTTTTCTCCACTTCAGAGAGTGCGGGTGACTTTGCAATTTATGCGGAAGATAAAACCGGTCAAGAATATGTGAGAGTGTATGAGGGTTTAGCCGAATATGAGTCTAGAGATGTCGTCCATAACGCTCAAGGTGGTGTTATCGCCCAGCCTGTTGTTGCGACAGGTATAGTAGGACAGGACTGGACTATCGGTGGCGGAGATTATGCACGTAACTATGTCTTAGTGCCTCGTCCAGGTGCAGAGACTATCGGTTTTGACTTGCCAAGCAATGTTTTCGGACAATCTGCTTTTGGAATGCCCAACTTCTTTTATGACCAGCTTTTGAAACCGAGCTTCTCTGATGCGACGATTTACCCGTTGGAGGTTCATTTCACAGGTGGCTCTTTACGAAACAACAGCAGAGAATATACAGGTATGCCAATAAACCCAGCAAGAGACGAGTTCAATCTGCCAAGCTTAAGTACAGTCCTTGATGATAAGCAAGCTATCTTAGATCAAGAGTTAGGCAGTAGAATAACGGCAGTTGAAGGTAACTTTGCGCATAAGAACAATCTTAACGTAGGTACGGCAAGGTCTGAGCTAGCAGGTTGGGATATTGAGGGAGAATACAGTACGAATTATCGCTTGATAGATTCTCCTGCTATTGAATGGGAAATCACGGTTCAAGAGGTATATGCTTGGGATAATGAACAGATAGTAGGCGCACAATCTGGTTTTGCGACCAAAGTCTTTGACGATACCACTTATGTCACAGAAGCGCATATCTTGCATTTGCCACGCTTGGCTGGCGAGGACTTGGACATTGACGGTTGGGATTTATCTTTTGACGATAACAATGTGATATTTGCGCAGACACTGACCATTGGAAATCTGGATGTGGTTCGTGAGCAACTGAATGACTTGCTTGGTCCAAACCAAAAACTCTCTGATAGTTTTGACTTTGCCAGTCTCTTTGAGGCAAAAATCACACCACGTATTTTGACATGGACGATGGGTCGTATTCCGTCACGCCATGTTGATGGTACAAATGCAATTAATCTTAGTGAAGTTGTCGTGCCAGACTTAATAGGAATAGAACATGAAATTCTAGACAATCATGTGCAGGTAGCCTATGACTTAGATGGACTTGTCTTCCGAGGTTCAGCAGTGGGAAGTTATGAATTTAACTGGTACGAAGATGCGGCTTTAAGGGTTGTATTTGCTGACCCAAGACATGAAAGTAATTATATCGTTCCAGAACTTGGAACGACTTGGGCGACAATCCTCCCATTAGATATTGACAAGGTTGATGTGAGTTATAACTTTACTGTTGAGAGTCGAGAATATGATGGAAGATATGATATTACTGAGAATAACTTTGTGGCTGAGATTATTCTTGAAGGAGGTTATGAGATTCAGCTGCCTTACCGTGTGGAAGGATTACGCTTTGAGGAAGTACACGCGGGTACAGATGTTCTTGAATTTGAGGCTCTTGTCTTTGATGAGAAACTCTATGAGTTCTTTGCTATAGAGGATGAGGGTGAAATTCGTGAACGTATCCTACAGAAAATTCTAGTTTATCGAAATGCACAAATTACACCACGTCAGATAGAGTGGACTGTCGGCACAGTTGCCAACAAGGAGTGGGACGGTACTGATGAAGTACACCAAATTCTCATCACTCCTGAATTAAGCCGTCATGGCAATAGAAATGAAGTAGCTATCGTTGCGCGTGATAAAGATTATATTACTGTAGAGAAAGGCTGGGCAAACTTTAGCCAGACAGCAGTGGGCGATGAGATTCCAGTAAATTCAGATGACAACTGGGAGCTGTTGACAGCGGATGACCTTAATCATCCCCTACAAAATTACACTTTTGGAAGTCTTTATGAAGGAGGAGAAATCCCACAACCAGAATTCATGCCAGCCAATATCAGTAGTGTCACTGTCACAGAAGTGCAACCAATGCCAGAAAATCCAGAGTATAAGGTTAACAATGTCCTTTACATTGAGACAGGCTATATCCAACGTCAATATAACGGTAACGCTAAGATTAACCTAGACGAAGATATGAGGAGCAAACCTGTCTTTGCTCTGCGTAATGCCCAGGGCAAAGAAATCCCACTTTCACTAGACAACTTGGTAAATCTTGAGGTCGTCTTCTTTGACAAAGATGTTGCCTATACGAACGGCGAAGTTGATGATAAAGAAATTCTCACAAGCATTGAAAGATTTGAGCCTGATGACATCGTACTTTCTGACAATGGCTTGCGTGAGATGGAGCGCTTGCTCTTCATAGGACGAATCACACCTTGGGTGCTTCATCAAGAATATCTCGATGATGGAACTCTCACGCTTGAAGGAAACCGCATGATTCGGAAGGTTTATGATGGCAAAGATAATTGGAGAGTTCCAGAATGGCCTGATCCAGATAATCTCGGACAGACGTTTAAGGACTTCCCGGAACTTTGGATCAAGTTTTCAGCTACAGGCGAAATTATTCCTCTCCTATTTGGCGATGATTACGCGATTACCTTTGAGGATCGTCATGCAGGAAGTAATAAACCAGTCGCTATAGACGGTTTCTATCTTGCTTCACGAAATGTGGCCTTGGGCGATGACCTCAGGGATTATATGAGAAACCACCTACTGACTGGGCAGATTGATCCAATGACGATTCGCTGGACACAAGGACAGGTTGAAAGACGGTCATACGATGGTACTGAAACTGCAGTGATAACCTCTATGCCAGAGTTGCCTATCCTGCCTATTGACCTTGAAAATGACGGGATCATTATCCAGACCGGAACAGCTCGCTTTGACACTATGGATGTGCGTTTTGACAGTGCGGGGAATGTTGTCGCAATGCCAGTTCATGCGACAGGTACAGGTGATGACTGGAGTATTTCCGGAGAGAATTCTGGGAACTATTGGCTACAAATGCCGATCCACACTGTGCTGAATTCTCTCATTCCGACAAGGCAGACACTGTCAACTGTTGTTCCTCGACCCGTACAACGTGTCCGTCCATTGTTTGAAAATCAAATTATTGACCCGATTCGCCTCACATTTAACGGTCGAAAAATTGCAGAACGTGTGTTCAACTATGATTCTTATTTCACGATGGAAGACATGTCTTATGAGTACGGCATCGAAGCTGGTTTCGCGAACCCAGAAAAATGGCTAAATGTAGAAACCGGACAACCGATGAATGCCATTGGAGATTACTACCTAACGTTACGCATTGTGGATCAGATGTCACGTTTGGCAAATGGTCAACCCCATGTAGCTGAAGATGAGCTGGTATTTGTTGATGCACAAGGCAATGAAGTGGGAAGAGGAGATGTTCTTGTAGAGTTGCGTGATGAGCAAGGCAATATTAACCGTAACTATGAGTATGTCTTTGACGAAGAGGTTGAAATGATAGGACGTATTCTTAAGGCTCAAGGATTGCCTGTCACGCGGCCACAGGCAGCACGTGTTACTGGAAGGGAGATTGAACTGTTCCATTCAACTCTCACACAGCATCAGCCATTAGTTGAAGCAATGCCCTTCATCTTTGAACCTTTTAGTTTTGGCGAAGCGGATGCAGCACGGGTAAGTAGGGAGAATCTTTTTGTTCCTGCCACAGGCTTTGATCCAGGTCCTTATCTGATAGAATACGCGGTTTCAATGTCAGATAATCCAGAGCACCTAACTGCAGACGATTGGCAGATGTCCACCCTCTTTACAGGATTAATGCCTGCTACAGAATATTTCCTCTTTGCGCGTCAAGCAAATCATCATAACCGATATGCGGGAGCGATTATTTCAGGTTTGGCTTCGGTAGTGACCTTAGCAGAACCACCTTATGAACCTGCACCTGAAAATGGAGCTGGAAAGGATAACGGTAACGTTGAGGAAGAGACGTGTCGTCCAGGAGAAACTAATGGTGCAGACAAACAAGACCAACCAAATGACTACCTGAATGATGAAAAGCTCAGTAAGGAGGAAACTCCTACAGAAGATCCGGTAACAAGGGAGAAGGAACAAGAAGAAGGAACCCAATTACCTCGTACAGGAGAAAGGATTGGCTCAGGACTGGGCATTGCTGGTTTAATCGCTCTTTCCAGCGCAGCCATTTTACGAAAAAAGAAGAGAAAAGAGTAAGAGTTATTCCGAAAAACAGGACTTGAAAACGAGAAGGTTTATGAATTTTCTCGTTTTTTCTTGCACATTTTGCCTTAAGTCATAGAATTTCTCGAACTATTAATGAATAACTTTTGAAATTCAGGTAAAATAGAAAATAGGACTATTGGATTGTCCGTTGAATTTTAGAAAATACAGGAGACATATATCGCATGAAAAAAAGAGGCATCCTCTTGGTTAATCTTGGGACACCCGAGAATACATCGCCCCAAGCTCTAAGAAAATACCTGAAGAAATTTTTATCTGACCGGCGCGTGATTAAAACCCATCCTTTGCTCTGGCAACCGCTTCTCAACGGGGTTATTCTTAATACGCGCCCGAAAAAATCCGCCAAGCTCTACGAAAAAATTGTCAGAGATGGTGAATTTCCGCTACTGACTTACACAGCAGCACAGGAAAAAAATCTGCAGGAACTTTTGCCTGAGGTTGAAGTAGCTATGGGGATGTCCTACAGTGAGCCTAGCATTGAAAGCAGCTTGGAAACTCTCTTGAGTAAAGGTGTGGAGGAGCTAACTGTTCTTCCTATGTATCCACAATATTCTGGGACGACAGTAGGGTCGGTTTTTGACAGTGTCATGAACTTCTTTTTGAAAAAAGATCATATTGTCGATTTAAAGTTTATACGCTCATTTTATAAAGAACCTCTCTATATCAACTATTTTGCGCAGAAGATAAAAGAGACCCTGGTAAAGGAAGAAGACATTGAAGCTGTTGTCTTTTCTTACCATGGTATCCCGCTTTCTTACGTCACAGATGGTGACACTTATCCAGAGGAATGCACGGAAACAACACGCTTAATTATGGAAGAACTTGGCGATTTCCCACATTATCAAACTTACCAGTCGAAATTTGGGCCCGCTGAATGGTTAACCCCCGAAACAGACGATACCTTGAAGAAACTACCAGGACAAGGGATCAAAAAAATTCTTATCGTTGCTCCTGGATTTGTGGTAGATTGTTTAGAAACAATTGAAGAGCTTGAAGAAGAAAATAAAGAATACTTCCTTGAAAATGGTGGTGAAAAGTATGTTTATGTCTCACCCTTCAATGAAGATATGGCTTTTGCTGAGCTTGTCAAAGAGATTGCAGAGAAAAAATAAACATTATTTTCTAAAAAATCAAAAAACTTACTCCAAAGGGCTTGACAAAAGATAAAGAAAATCCTAAAATGGTCATTAGAGACAAGTCTTTAACCAATTCTTTCCAAGAGAGCGAGTGTGTGGTGTGAACTCGTATTGTGATTGCTAAAGATACCACTCTGATAATTCTTTCTGAGAACAGAAAGCGTGGCTGACACGTTACGTCAAAGATGAGATATTTTTGAGGCATTTTGTGCTGAAAAAATTAAGAAGGTGGTAACACGCAGATCGCGTCCTTTAAGAGGAAGCTGATCTGCGTTTTTTTATTTCCTCAGTGCTCATCCCCAAACCTAAAATATGTTAACAAAAAAATTGGAGGCTTATATGATTAAAATCACTTTCCCAGATGGTGCTGTCAAAGAATTTGAGGCAGGCATCTCAACACTTGAAATCGCAAAATCAATCTCACCTGGTTTGGCAAAAAAAGCCTTGGCTGGTAAAGTCAACGGCAAGCTTATTGACGTGACCCGTCCAATCAAAGAAGATGCAACTTTTGAAATTGTAACACCTGATCATGAAGATGCTTTTGGCTTACTTCGTCACTCCGCAGCTCACTTATTTGCTCAAGCAGCACGTCGTCATTTTCCAAATATTCATCTTGGTGTAGGTCCAGCTATTGAAAATGGTTTCTACTACGATACTGATAATGAAGAAGGACAAATTTCAAACGACGATTTGGAAAAAATCGAAGCAGAAATGCGTCGTATCTCCAAAGAAAATTTCCCTTCAATTCGTAAAGAAGTTACAAAAGAAGAAGCGAAAGAAATCTTTGCGGGTGATCCTTATAAGCTTGAGCTTATCGAAGAACACAATGAAGATGAAGGTGGTTTGACAATCTATAGCCAAGGCGAATATACTGACCTTTGCCGTGGGCCACACGTACCGTCAACTGGTTTCATTAAATTCTTCAAATTGCTTAACGTGGCAGGAGCTTACTGGCGTGGAAATAGTGATAACGCGATGATGCAACGTGTTTACGGTACTGCTTGGTTTAATAAAGAAGACCTAGAAGAAAACTTGAGAATGCGTGAAGAAGCGAAAGAACGCGATCACCGTAAACTCGGTCGTGAATTAGACCTCTTCTTCAATGAAGCTTCTTTGGGAGCAGGTACAGCTTATTGGCTTCCAGATGGTGCAACTATTCGCCGTACAATCCAACGTTTCGTAGAAGACCGTGAAATCGCTGCAGGTTACTTGCACGTTAACACACCAAACTTGATGAACTTGGATATTTATAAACAATCAGGTCACTGGCAACATTATCATGAAGACATGTTCCCACCAATGGATATGGGTGATGGTGAACAAATGGAGCTTCGTCCAATGAACTGCCCATCGCACATTGCAATCTATAAACATCATGTACACAGCTACCGCGAATTGCCTATCCGTATCGCTGAGTTTGGTACAATGCACCGTTATGAAAAATCAGGCGCACTTTCAGGACTTCAACGTGTACGTGTGATGCAACTGAATGATGGTCATACTTTTGTTACACCTGATCAAATCCAAGAAGAATTTGGTAAAATTCTTGAATTAATTATGGAAATGTATCGTGATTTTGGTATCGACGATTATAGCTTCCGTCTGTCATATCGTGATCCAGAAGATACAGAAAAATATTTCCCAGACGATGCAATGTGGGAAAAATCACAACGTATGCTTAAAGCGACAATGGATGACATGAATCTTGACTACGTTGAAGCTGAAGGTGAAGCAGCCTTCTACGGACCAAAATTAGACATTCAAGTGAAGACAGCTTTGGGTAATGAAGAAACACTTTCAACTATCCAATTGGACTTCCTTAACCCTGAAAACTTTGACATCACATATGTTGGTGCAGATGGTGAAAAACACCGTCCAGTCATGATTCACCGTGGTGTAATTTCAACTTTGGAACGCTTTACAGCTTACTTGATTGAACTTTATAAAGGTGCATTCCCAACTTGGTTGGCACCTACTCAAGCCATCATCATTCCTGTAAACAATGAAATTCATGCCGATTACGCATGGGAAATCAAAAAACGTCTCCAAGAAAAAGGATTGCGTATCGTCGTTGATGAATCAAATGAAAAAATGGGTTATAAGATTCGTCAAGCTCAAACACGTAAAGTTCCTTATCAAATCGTTGTGGGGGACCAAGAAATGGCAGATGGTACTGTAAATATCCGTCGTTATGGCTCTACAGATACTGAAGTTATCAGCTTGGATCAATTTATCGAAAATATTCAAGAAGATGTAGCAAACTACAGTCGTACTAAATAATAAAAAGAGAGGAAACTCTCTTTTTATTTATTATTAGAGCGGGTTGTATTTTCTAAAAAATCCAGAATACAAGCGCATTCACGACTTATAACTAGAAAAATAGTTCACAAAATGCTATACTAAGACAGTAATAGAAAATATTCGGAGGAATTTGAAATGGCAATCGTTTCAGCAGAAAAATTCGTACAAGCCGCTCGTGACAATGGTTACGCTATCGGTGGTTTCAACACAAACAACCTTGAATGGACTCAAGCTATCTTGCGTGCAGCAGAAGCTAAACAAACTCCAGTACTTATCCAAACTTCAATGGGTGCTGCTAAATACATGGGTGGTTACAAAATGTGTAAACTCCTCATTGAAACTCTTGTAGAATCAATGGGAATCACTGTACCAGTAGCTATTCACCTTGACCACGGTCACTTTGATGATGCTTTGGAATGTATCGAAGTTGGTTACTCTTCATTGATGTTTGACGGTTCACACCTTCCAATCGAAGAAAACCTTAAACTTGCTGAAGAAGTTATCACAAAAGCTCACGCTAAAGGTATCTCAGTTGAGTGTGAAGTTGGTTCTATCGGTGGTGAAGAAGACGGTATCGTCGGTGAAGGCGAACTTGCTCCTATCGAAGATGCAGTAGCAATGGCTAAACTTGGTGTTGACTTCCTTGCAGCTGGTATCGGTAACATCCACGGTCCTTACCCAGAAAACTGGAAAGGTCTCCACATCGATCACTTGACTAAATTGAACGAAGCACTTGTTGCTGCTATGGGCAAAAATGTTCCTATCGTATTGCACGGTGGTTCAGGTATCCCTGACGATCAAATCCGCGAAGCAATCGCTAACGGTGTAGCTAAAATCAACGTAAACACAGAATGCCAACTTGCATTTGCAAAAGCAACTCGTGAATTCGTCGTTGAATTTAACGCTAACGAAGCTGAATACATGAAGAAAAAACTCTTCGACCCACGTAAATTCTTGAAACCTGGTTTCGACGCAATCACTGCATCAGTTGAAGAACGTATCGACGTTTTCGGTTCAGCAAATAAAGCATAAGTCTTGATCTGCGAAACAATCTTTGATTGTGAGCAAACAAAGCTTAATCAGCTTTATAAATACGAATAAAAGAATGCTTGTCAGAAATGACAGGCGTTTTTTTATGTGAAATTAGGAGAAGGAAATAAATGAAGGCAGTTTGAGTCAAAAATTTGAAAGAAAATGTTAAACTTAAAGAAGAGCAAAGATCCTCTGTTTCGCAGGATAAATCTGCTATTTAGAGTGATACCGCTCAAACCATCAATAGTGAAGAAATGAGGGGGAGAGATGATAGGGATAAAAAAACGTAAGAATACCGAACTTTCAAAAGAAATGAACGGACAAATACCTCAAACGGTGAAAAAATCTATAAGCAGTGACAAAGCTTCTAAGGTTCATAGAACCATTCATGGGGCCTCAATTACTGCTGCAGGTGTAGGCGCTCTACCGATACCTATTGCCGATGCCTTAATTTTAGTACCTATTCAGTTAAAGATGCTGAAAAATATTTATAAAATTTATGACGTCAAGTTCAGTGATAAATTTGTTGTAAACTTTATAAGAGTGACATTGATTCCGTACATCGGAAGATCGTTGGCTACTTTGATTCCAGGTGTAGGTAGTGTGGTCAATGCTACAATAGCTGCAGCAATTACTGAAGCGATTGGCTGGAGTGCAGCAGCTTCTTTAGAAAAAGGCATCGACATCACGAAAGATACCGAAAAATTTGAAGGAATACTGACAGATACACTCAAAACTTTGATTCAACAAAAAAAATAAAAAAACGGCTAGGCTTAGCTGTTTTTTTTTATTTTAAAATTTATCCTTGACAAGATTTTGATAATACAGTATACTAATATAAAAGCGGTTTCATAAAAACGGATAGTGATTATTAAGTTAAGCTAGACCTTATCGTACTCTATTTTTGTCATAGGGGCGATAGGGTCTATTTTTGTGAAATGAGGGGAAAATTGTGGAAATCAGAAAAATCCTAAATAATAACGTGGTCATAGCAATTAATAGCAGAAATGAAGAAATCATCCTTATGGGGCTGGGTATTGGTTTCAAGAAAAAAATAGGTCAAGCAGTTGAGGTTGATAAAATCGAAAAGATTTTTGGCCTAAAAGCCAGCTCGGATATACAGAGCTTTTCGGAGATTTTAAATGAGATACCGAGTACTATTATTGAGCTGTCGATGGTGACTTTATCTGAGGTCAAAGTCAAATTTGATAAGGAAGTTTCAGACACAACACTTGTTGCTTTTGCGGATCATCTTCATGCAGCACTTCTGCGGACCGAAGAAAATATCACAGTAAAGAATTTCCTGCTTTGGGATATTAAACGTTTCTTTCCAGAAGAGTTTAAAATCTGTCTGAAAGCATTGGAAAAGGTAAAAGAACAATTCGGTGTAGAACTGCCAGAAGACGAAGCAGGATTTCTGACCATGCATATCGTGAACGGTACACTTGGTACTGGTCATGAGTACGCGATGCAGTTGACCAAGCTTATGGAAGAAATTTTAACGACATTAAAGTATACCTTAAAAATCACCTTTGATGAACAAGATATTTACTTCCAACGCTTCATTACGCACCTCAAATTCTTTACGGAGCGAATTTTAGCTGGGAGTGCCAGAGTAGAAGAAACCGATAAGGAACTTTTTGCTCTTATTATGCGCAAATATCCCAATGCTTATCTTGGCACACGTAAAGTGAGCGAATTTTTAAAGCAAACAAGGGATTATGAAGTCTCAGAAAGCGAACAGATTTATATGACCGTGCATTTGGCACGTATCTTGGAGAAAATCCAATAAAACTAAACTTTGGTAACAAATGGATCGTGACATTAAGTTGGCGAGACCTCTAAAAAATATATATTTGGAGGTTTGTGATGGGCAAATATGAAGCTCTTGCAAAAGACATTGTAGCAAATGTGGGAGGGAAAGAAAATATCCTCTCATTGACAAATTGTATTACGCGACTACGCTTTAAGTTAAAAGACGAAAGTATCGCGAATACAGAAGTACTGAAGAAGATGAATGGTGTGGTCACGGTCATGCAAGCCGGTGGACAATACCAAGTCGTTATTGGGAACCATGTTCCTGATGTCCGCGCTGATGTGGATAATATTATCGGCAAGCTAGAGACAGATTCTTCTCAGACAAAAGCCACAGGAAATATCTTCGATAAGTTTGTCGAAATGATTTCGGGAATTTTCCAGCCTATTTTAGCACCTTTGGCAGCAGCAGGTATGATTAAAGGATTGAATGCGATTTTGTCCTTTGCACTGGGTGCAAGTTTCCAAGCATCTTCAACCTATGCTGTCCTTAATTCTATGGGCGATGGACTTTTCTTGTTCTTACCAATCTTTATCGGCTATACCGCGATGAAAAAATTCAACGGCTCACCCTTTGTTGGGATGATGATTGCCGCAGCCTTGGTTTATCCTGGATTTGTGGATGGAGCAGTTACCAAAACCTTCGCTGAGAGTGGAGGGCTAAACTTCTTTGGAATACCATTTTCAGTGCCAGCAGCAGGTTATGGTTCATCCGTCATGCCGATTATCGCTATTACAGCTTTTGCGGCGTTTCTTGAACAACAGCTCAAGAAAATTATCCCTGACGTAGTGAAACTTTTCTTAGCACCTTTCTTTACAGCTTTGATTGCAATTCCTTTAGGTTTCCTCATTATTGGACCAGTCATGAATATTGCTTCTGATGCTTTAGGAAAAGGGCTTATTGCCTTGCAAGGTTTCAGTCCCATTATCTTTGGACTGGTGTTAGGTTTTACATGGCAAATTTTGGTTATGTTTGGCTTACACTGGGCAATCATTCCTTTTGCCATCATTTCTTTAGCGCAAGGTGAGCCAACTGCATTACTTATTGCAGCATCAGGTGCTTCATTTGCTCAAACTGGTGCAGTGGGGGCAGTGATGTTGAAAACAAAAGACAAACGATTACGTGAATTAGCAATCCCTGCATTCATTTCAGGATGGTTTGGCGTAACAGAGCCAGCCATCTACGGGATAACACTTCCAAAGAAACGTCCTTTCTGGGCTTCGTGTGTGGTAAGTGGTATTATTGGTGCTTTTGCTATGGGATTGGGCATAAAAGGTTACACAATGGGCGGCTTAGGTGTCTTTAGTTTCACAACAAATATCAGTTTAGATGGTGATATTTCGGGAGCAGTTAAGATGATCATTTTAGCAATCATTGGTGTAATTGCGGGCTTTGTTTTGACATGGATTCTTGGTTTTGAAGATGAAAGCTCAGAGGAAGAACAACCAAAAGAAGCAACAAAAAGTCAAAAACGTGTATCACAAGCAGGAGGTGAAGAACATATTGCGACTCCTTTAGAAGGTAAGGTCCTTCCATTATCTGAAGCCAATGATGCAGCTTTTTCAGCCGGTGTTATGGGCAAAGGAGCAGTAATTGAGCCGACACTTGGTGAAGTTTACGCACCTTTTGATGGACAAGTGATGACCGTTTTTCCTACAAAACATGCTATAGGTTTAATTTCAGATCAAGGAACAGAGCTCCTTATCCATGTCGGTATTGATACAGTGCAGCTGGAAGGGAAATATTTTGAATCCTTCGTTTCACAAGGTCAAAAGATTCAAAAAGGCGATTTATTGCTGAAGTTTGATATGGAAGCTATTGAAGCTGAAGGTTTCAGTACACAAGTACCGATTATTATAACCAATAGCAGTGATTTTGAGGATATTGTAATAACTGACAAGACAGTTATTCATAAAGCAGAAGAGTTATTAACAGGGCTTGTAAAAACAGCGGATGACTTGGTCGTTCAGCCAGTATAAAAAAGGAGATGGAGATGAGCTTTAAAAAAGACTTTTTATGGGGCGGAGCTATCGCGGCCAATCAAGCAGAAGGTGCTTATAATGTTGGCGGTAAAGGACTGTCTGTGGCTGATATGAAAACAGTAGGTGGAAAAAACAAGGAACGTCATTTTACACCTGTGCTTGATGAGGAGATATATTATCCCTCACATCGTGCGATTGATTTTTATCATCATTACAAAGAAGACATTGCTTTGTTTGCGGAAATGGGCTTTAAAATATTCAGACTGAGTATAAACTGGTCACGAATTTTCCCTCAAGGAGACGAAACTCAACCTAATGAAGAAGGTTTACTCTTTTATGATCGTGTGTTTGATGAATGCTTGAAACATGGCATTGAACCATTGGTTACACTCAGTCACTTTGAAATTCCACTGGGCTTGATGGAAAAATACAACGGCTTTCTAAGCCGTGAAACCATTGATTTCTATGTGAATTATGCCAAAGTATGTTTTGAGCGCTACAAAGATAAAGTCAAGTATTGGATCACTTTTAACGAACTTAATTTTGGCTCAATGCCCCACGGGGAACTTACGGTTTTAGGCCTTCATCCACATGGTGATTTTGCGCTTAATACGATTCCAGAGGATGAGCATAAAAGATTTCAAGCCTTACACCATACTTTTATTGCCAGTGCAAAAGCAGTAATTGAGGGCCACAAGATTAATCCAGAGTTTAAGATTGGCTGTATGATTGCGCATTTGACCATGTACCCTCTTACACCAAACCCAGCAGATGTCTTGCAAACCAAAGAATACGATCTGCTTGTGAATAAGTTTGTCGGTGATGTTCAAGTCAAAGGAAAATATCCTGCGCTCATCGAAAAATACTTCCAAAATAAAAATATTGACATTCATAAAGAAGAAGGTGATGATGCGCTGCTCCGAGAAGGAAGGGTTGATATGTACACTTTCAGTTACTATATGACACTTTGCGTAACGACTCAAGAAGGGGCAGAGCCTTCGATGGGGAACTTGATGGGTGGTGCAGCAAATCCTTACTTGGAAGCCAGTGAATATGGTTGGCAGATTGATGCAACCGGTTTGGAGTATACTCTAACCGACTTGTATGACCGTTATGAAATCCCGCTCTTTGTCGTCGAAAACGGATTAGGCATGGAAGACAAGGTTGAAGCAGATGGGACAATCAATGATGATTATCGTATTGATTATTTCCAAAAACATATCCAGGCGATGAGCCGCGCAGTTGATAAAGGGGTTGACCTCCTGGGTTATACACCTTGGGGCTGTATTGATTTGGTTTCCGCAGGGACTGGAGAAATGCGGAAACGTTATGGCTTTATCTATGTGGATATGGACAATGAGGGTAAAGGAACATTAAAACGTTCCAAGAAAAAATCATTCGACTGGTACAAAGAAGTAATTGCCTCAAATGGCGAAAATATTTTAAGGGAGAAATAAAATGACATTTAAAAAAGATTTTTTATGGGGCGGCGCCACAGCTGCTAATCAATTGGAAGGTGCCTTTGATGTGGATGGGAAAGGACTTTCTGTCGCAGATGCGATGCCGGGCGGAAAAGAACGCTTAGCAATTCTCAATTCATCAGACTTTGATTGGGCCATTGATGAAGACAAGTATGTTTATCCCAACCACAAAGGGATTGATCATTACCATCATTTTAAAGAAGATATTGCTTTATTCGCGGAGATGGGCTTTAAAGCTTATCGCTTTTCTGTGGCTTGGTCCCGCATTTTTCCGAAGGGGAACGAAAGTGAGCCTAATGAAGCTGGTCTGAAATTCTACGACCAACTGATAGATGAATGTTTGAAATACAATATCGAACCTGTAGTTACAATTTCTCACTATGAAATGCCACTTCATATTGCTAAAGAATATGGCGGATGGAAAAATCGTGAATTGATTGAATTCTATGTCCGTTATGCAAAAGTTTTATTGGAACGTTATCAGGACAAAGTCAAATACTGGATGACTTTCAATGAAATCAACTCTGCAACCTTCTTTGCAGCTCTGAGTCAAGGTTTAGTGCCTTCAAATGGTGGAAATGACAAAAAGAACGTCTTCCAAGCTTGGCACAATCAGTTTGTTGCAAGTGCTTTAACTGTAGAATTTGGTCATGCCTTGAACAAAGATTTACAAATCGGCTGTATGAGTATTTATTCAACCACTTATGCCTTTGATGCCAATCCTGTGAATCAGATAGCTGCTCAACAAAGTATTCAAGAATTCAATTACTTCTGTAATGATGTGCAAGTCCGAGGGGAGTATCCTGTCTTTACACATCGCCTGCATAAGAAATATGGGATTAAAACAGAAGACTTAGAGATTACGAAAGAAGATTTGGACACCTTGAAAAAAGGAACAGTCGATTACATCGGTTTTAGTTACTATATGTCAACTGTAGAATCCAAAACCCAAGAAGGGGTTGAAGCAAGTGGAAATATGGTACTCGGGGGTGTAAAAAATCCGTTTCTGAAAGAAAGTGAATGGGGATGGGCCGTTGATCCTGATGGCTTACGCTATGCCTTAAATGATCTTTATGGGCGTTATCAGCTTCCCCTCTTTATAGTAGAAAATGGCTTAGGAGCTATCGATAAAGTCGAAGCTGACGGTAGCATTCAAGATGATTACCGTATTGACTATTTACGTCGACACATTATTGCTATGGAAGAAGCAGTCGGAGATGGTGTTGATGTGATGGGTTATACACCTTGGGGGTGTATCGACCTTGTTTCTGCCTCAACCGGTGAAATGAGTAAACGTTATGGTTTCATTTATGTGGATTTGGATGATAAAATCCAAGGGACAGGAAAACGTTCTAAGAAAAAATCTTTTGACTGGTACAAGGAGGTCATTGCATCTAATGGTCAAAGACTTTAAAAATAAAAAAACCACTTCAAGTGGTTTTTTTATTGAGGGATTTATTAACAGGAGGTTTCCAGGTATCCTCTAGAAAATGTCGGACAATTCGACTGAAATTTGTGGGACGAAAATAGAAACTTAGATGGCTGCCCCCAGGAATGATAAAAAACTGACTATTAGGAATGTGCCTTGCAATATCATGAGCATGGGCGGTTTTCACCACGTCAAACTGGCCATTGATGACAAGTGTGGGAGCTGTTATATTTTCTAATTCATTCATATTTTGGAGCACATCTTCCAAAAGAAGTTGCAAAGCAGGTGAAGGTCGACGCAGTAACTGTGCACAAAAGTTGAGTGATTTTACTGTGAAGCGTACCAAGCCATAAAGTCCAGCATAAGTGGAATTGCCAGCGTTTAGGATTAAACGATGTACACGTGCAGGATACTTGCTGGCTAGAAGCATTGCAATATTTGCGCCATCGCTGAAACCAAGGAGATTGATGGCTTGCAAATTTTCAGCTTGCATCACTTCAAGTACATCTTGCATTAAACGATTAAAACTAAGTTTTTTTCCGCGAAAAAGACTTTTTCCATGACCACGCGTATCGATTGAAATACAAGTATACTCACCCTTTAGTCTTTTGATAAGTCGTTTAAAGATATTACTATTTTGTGAGTTGCCGTGCAGCAGAAAAAGCGCAGGACCTTCACCTTCAACTTTATAGTAAATTTTTACCTTATCACTTGTAATAATATATTTTTCCATGATTTTGTCCTTGATGTTAGTATAGCAGATTAGCCGTAGAAATGGGGCTTTGTAAAATAAATGAAACAACTGTAAAATAATCGCACATATTGGTTGAGTTAGATAATAATTTTTGTTAGAATAAAGTAACATATCGATTTATTAAAAAAAGATTATAAAAAAAATAGAAAGTTTGATTGATTTGAGGAGATGAAATTAACAATGGCGGAAAAAAAATATAAACATATGAAAGTAAAGGAGCGCAAAGCTCTACCAAAGGTCGCTCTAAGTGCAGCAGCAGTATTAGGTGTCGCTGCTTTTGGTGCGAATGCGCATGCGGATAGTGTAACAAGTACCGCATCAGATATCAAAACGGTGACGAATTTGGACACTCTAGCTCTGAATTCAGAGGAAAACATGGTTGAAGCTGGGGATAATGGGCAGTTGGAGAGTAGTGAAACAGAAAATTCAACGGATCCGACAAATCCGACAGAACCAACAGAACCAACAGATCCAACAAACCCAACAGATCCAACAAACCCAACGGATCCGACAGACCCAACAGATCCGACAAATCCAACAGATCCCACGGAACCTGAAAAACCCGTGAATCCAGAGAAACCGAATCCAGAAAAACCAAAACCAGAGAAGCCGAAGCCAGAGAAACCAAAACCTTCTCAGCCAAAGCCATCAACGCCAAAACCGAGCACACCAGCACCAACTCCAGCTCCGTCTGCACCTAACTATAATTACGTTGCTCCCGTCTATTCTGGAGCCAACTATACAGCACAGGATGCAGTAACGACTTATAAACAGGCAAGTACAGATGGCGACTTGAAATTTAATAAAACAAATATTGCAGTACCACCATTGACAAAAATTAACACTACAACTGCTGAAGATTTTATCAAAAGTATTGCCCCTCGTATTTCACAACTTGCAGGCCAAAACAATCTCTATGCTTCTTTAATTATTGCGCAAGCTATTCTGGAGTCTGGCTACGGACATAGTAATGTCGCAGCAATCTACCATAATTTATTTAATATTATTGGTGCATTTAATGGACAGTCCGTAACAATTTCGTCTGGAACTTACCGTGCCTATGAAAATTTTGACCAATCCCTTGTAGATTACATTAACTTGATGTTGCATGGAACAACTTGGAACAGCAAGATTTATGCTGGAAGCTGGAAGGTAAATAGTGCCAGTGTTGAAGACGCAGCACGTTCATTACAAGGTATCTTTGCCACAGATCCAGAGTATGCCGCTAAGCTTATTCAAATTATTAAAGAATACAACTTGACCCAGTATGACGATATTGAAAACTTGTCAGAGGAGTTTAAAAATCTCGATGCTCCCGCAAGTCCCTTATTGGAAGCAATGCCGAGTGATTTGAAATTCCCAGAATATGATGGGAAACAATACCCGGGTGCCTCAAGCTATGCCTGGGGAAATTGTACACAATATGTGTATAACCGTATCTTCCAACTGGGCGGAAAAATTGGCCAATTCATGGGTAATGGTGGCGTTTGGGGTTCAAGCGGCGCCGCACAAGGTTACTATACAACAACTATTCCACAAGTGGGCTATGCGGTAAGTTTCCCACCGGGCGTAGCTGGAGCTTCTGCTGAGTATGGTCACGTTGCTTTTGTGGAAAAAGTAAATAAGGATGGTTCAATTCTTGTTTCCGAAATGAATGTTAAAGGACTTAACGTTGTAAATTATCGTACGATATCAGCAAGTGATGCAAGCTTATCCACATATATTCAACCTCAAAAATAAAAAAAGGTTCGTAAGAGCCTTTTTTTGTCCTTTTGAAAAAAGTTAAAGAAAAAAATCAGTCCAAAGACTGAGATTATCCACAATAAAGTATGGGATAATTTAAATATAGAGATTGACAGATCTCAGTTCTATAACAGGAGGAACAACAATGAATAAAAAAGATAGAATTATGGACTTGATGCGTCGGGGAATCATCACTGAAGACGAAGCATTAGAGTTGCTTGACAAATCAAATCCTATGGCTGAAGAAGGCCACAGCGAAAATAAAGAAAAATTTAACTACACAGATACAGAAGGATTTGTTAACCACGAGGTTGACTTTATGGACTCCTTCAAAGGTATCATGGACCAAATCGTAACAAAAGGAAAAGTAGTGTTCAAAGATGCTTCGAAAGCAATCGATGACAATATCGACTTCTCTAAAGGTTTTCCAAAAGTAAAATCGACAGTAAAAACTGTGGAAAAAGATATTGAAGGTGACTTTCATTCCGTTAATTTAGATATTAAGGCTGGTAAAATTTCCGTTTATCCTGGGGAAAATGCCCATGTAAAAGCTGAATACAGAATTTACGGTGCAGTAGACCAAGAAAAAATTGATGAATATCTGGCTGAAAAAACAAAACTCGAAGTTAACGACGGTGTTTTAGAGATTACGACATCTGATAGCTTGCGTACAGCTGTGAATTTGGAACTTTACTTGCCTGAAAAAGTGTACGAAACTTTTGATTTCAAGTTTGCACATGGGGATATCAAAGTAGAAAAAATCGCAGTGGATAACTTGGAAATTGATCAAGTCAATGGTGAAGTTGAACTTGTGGAAACAACCAATAAAGATATTAACGTAACTATTAAAAATGGTGAAATTAAAGTTTTAGATGGCTCAACAAATGTTTTGAAGCTGAATTCAGTCAACGGGAACATCCGAGTTACATCAGCCTTTGAAGATGGAGATGTCAATTTGGTCAATGGGAATATTCTCTTGACACAAAACCAAGATACACCAAGGAAATTAATGGTGAAAAATGTCAATGGCGATGTGAAACTTTCTGTACCAGAATATCTCGGCCTCGTTGGACATGTACGGACAGTATTTGGTGGCTATAAAACACGCTTGAATTTGGATAATCCTTTTGAAGCGAGTCGTAACGGTGCGGCAGTCGTTCGTACTGGCCCAGATACTTTAACCTTTGAACTCGAAACAAAATCAGGAACAATCTGGCTTAAAGATATTGACTAAGCAGAAATCCTTCCAAACTTTTTAGAAAGGAAAACATATGTCTCAAAGACAACTTACAAAATCATCAAGTAACCGTATGTTTACGGGGACCATAGCAGGCGTAGGCGAGTATTTTGGCTTAAGTCGTGATATAATTACACTCATGCGTATTTTGTATGTGTTCTTCGCTTTAGGAAGTTTTGGAACACTTGCACTTGTATATATCGTAGCGAGCTGGCTAATACCTAGCCCTCATTAATCATTCGAAGGACAGCTTCTAGAAAGGAAAGAAAATGTCTCAAAAACAATTAACAAAATCATCAAACAATCGAATGTTGACGGGTACGATTGCAGGTATCTGTGAATACTTTGGTTGGAGCCCTGACATCATTACTTTTGTGCGTATCTTGTATGTCCTCTTAGCTTTCGGAAGTTGGGGAAGCCTCATTCCTGTATACTTTATTGCCAGTTGGATTATTCCAAGTGCTGGAAGTAATGCTGGGAGACAAAACTACCGCAGAACAAATGAAGAAAACTGGTCAAGCTATGCGGACCGTTGGCAAAGCAAATCTTCATCTCACTCATCTGGCCGTAAGATGAAAGAGGCTGAGCCAGTTGAAGATGAAAAAAAAGATGATTGGTCAGATTTTTAAAATATAATAATTCCGAATTTCCTAAACTCCTCATAATATAAATGAAAAAAATAAAAATGGACGTCCATCACGTCCATTTTTTTAGTGAGATTTCACCACTTGAGAGGATTTTTGTCTGACCATCTTCAAGGTGGACAATAAGCTGACCAGAGGGCGTTAAGTCTACTGCGGTACCTTTATATAAGACTTTATTTTCCTCAAATTCCACGGTCTTCCCGAGAATGAAGGAATGAGATTTATAAATTTCAAAAAAGTTCCGCTTAGAGAGACGATGGAATTCTGACCAGATTTTAGCAACGAGCTCAGAGCGTGTTATTGTAGGAGTTTCTGTAAATAATGATCCGGCTTTGTGAGCGATTGCTTCAGGAAATTTTGAAATATGAAAATTTACTCCGATGCCTAAGGCGACCTGCAAACTCGTGTCTGGTTGGACTTGAGCCTCTGCGAGAATCCCCACAATTTTTTTATGCTTGAGGTAAATATCGTTGACCCATTTAATATCTACTTTCTTTGTGGTGAGTGTTTCAATTGCTGAAACGACAGCTGCAGCTGCAAGCAGTGTGTAATTAGGCAGAGCCCCCAAGGCTCCACCAGGCTTTAAGAGGAGTGTCATATAGATACCTCCTTCAGGACTTGCATAGTATTCCCGCCCAAAACGGCCATAAATACCTGTTTGTTTTTCAGACATATATAAAGTATTGGCTTGACCATCAGCTTTGGCATCCAACTGTGTTGAGATGGATTCATCAAGGATTTTAACGTCGTTTAACCAAGGATTAGCATCTAAAATAATTTTTTTATCTAAAGGTTTTTTCATTTAGGCAAAGTATATCAAAAATTCTCTTTTTGTGCTAAAATAAAAGAGTTACAATTTCCGATGGCGGGAGAGCACTCTCCAAGTGAGCAATCACTACCATTAAGCCTGTAACCGAAAAATACTTAAGAAGTAGGGGAAATAAAGAATGTCAGAAAAACGTCTATTCACATCAGAATCAGTTTCAGAGGGACATCCAGATAAGGTTGCTGACCAAATCTCGGATGCAATCCTAGATGCCATTGTGGCACAAGACCCAGACGCACACGTAGCCTGTGAAACAGTAGTTTACACAGGTACAGTCAACGTATTTGGGGAAATATCAACATCAGCTTATGTTGATATCGCTGGAGTGGTTCGTGAGACAATCAAAAATATTGGCTATACAGACAGTGAAAATGGATTTGACTACAAATCAGTCGGTGTCCATGTTTCACTTGTAGAGCAATCACCAGATATTGCCCAAGGGGTAAACGAAGCAGAAGAAGTTCGTGGTAAAGATGGAAAAATCATTGACCCACTTAACCTTATCGGTGCTGGTGACCAAGGGATGATGTTTGGTTATGCAACCAACGAAACAGAAGAATACATGCCACTTGCGATTTCACTTAGCCATAAGCTGGTGAAAAAATTAGCCGATTTACGTAAGTCAGGTGCGATTAGCTACCTTCGTCCAGATGCAAAATCACAAGTTACAGTAGAATATGATGAAGCAGGTCAAGTCAAGCGTGTAGATACAGTGGTTATTTCAACACAACACGCAGCTGAAGCTACCAACGAAGAAATTCGCCAAGATGTTATTGAAAAAGTAATTAAGGAAGTTATTCCAGCAAACCTTCTTGATGATGAAACAAAATACTTTATTAATCCAACGGGTCGATTTGTTATTGGTGGCCCTCAAGGGGATTCTGGGTTGACTGGTCGTAAAATAATCGTAGACACTTATGGCGGGTACGCCCCTCATGGCGGTGGTGCTTTCTCAGGTAAAGATGCTACAAAAGTTGACCGTTCAGCTTCATACGCCGCACGCTATGTGGCCAAAAATATTGTGGCTGCCGGTTTGGCTGATAAAGCTCAGGTCCAATTGTCTTATGCGATTGGTGTAGCTACACCAACCTCTGTCAATATCGAAACCTTTGGTACTGGAAAAGTTTCTGATGACATCTTATTGGCAGCTATCCGTGAAAACTTTGATTTGCGTCCGGCTGGTATCATCGAAATGCTCGATTTGCTCCGCCCAATTTATGGACAAACAGCCGCTTATGGTCACTTCGGTCGTACAGATGTGGATCTTCCATGGGAACGTTTAGACAAGGTTGAAACACTTAAAGAATTACTTTAAGCAACAAAACTGTGTATTATGCACAGTTTTTTTATGTCATCAAAACTCGATAAAGGATGCCATTACGCTGTAGCTTTACTGATTTTACTCATAATAATCATTGATCTCTCACGATGCAGAATATCATGCTTTTAAAATAAAAATGTTAAAAAGTTGAAAGCGGTAAAATACTTAATTGAAACATATCCTAAAAAATGGTAAAATATAGGGAGTGTTTCTCTGCAAACACACATGAATTATAATCAAGCTATCTGCCCTATTGAACCGCGATAGGGCAGGTATGAATAAAAGGAGACAAATGAACGTCATATCACTCGTTCTGCTTGTCTTATTGATTGTATTGGTTATTGCCTTTATTTTTTATGCCCAAAATATTAAGAAAAACAAGCAAGATGCTGAGAGTCTTTTTATGCAGGCAGAAAACAAGGCAAATGAGATAACGGCAAATGCACAGCGTGATGCTGCTCTTGTAAGAAAAGAAGCGGAGATCCTGAGGGACGAAGCAGAAGCATTCAAGAAAGAAGCGCGCTTTAATCTTCGTGAAGAAGAACAAAAGCAACGCCGTGAAATCGAAGATGAATTTAAGCAAGATCGTAAGGAGTTAAAAGAAACTGAACAACGCCTAAAACAACGTGAAGAAGTTCTAGACCGTAAGGATGATAAACTTACAAACAAAGAACGTAGCTTAGACTCTAAAGAGGAAGCGCTCTCTAAAAAAACTGATACACTCAATAAACGTGAGCAAGAACTTTTAGAAATTGAAGAAAAGAAACAAGAAGAATTAGAACGTATCGCTGCTTTAACAAAAGAGGAAGCGAAAGAAATCATTCTTAGTGAAACCCGTGATGGTTTAACAAAAGAAATGGCACAGCTTATTCGTTCAAGCGAAGAAAAAGCACATGCTGAAGCTGATAAACGTGCGAAAAACATTGTTTCACTTGCAATCCAACGTGTCTCTAGCGATTCGGTTGCTGAACAAACAGTATCAGTAGTGACTTTACCAGATGATGGTATGAAGGGCCGGATCATCGGACGTGAGGGCCGTAATATCCGTACCTTTGAAGCTTTGACGGGTATTGATGTTATTATTGATGATACTCCAGAAGCTGTTGTATTATCTGGCTTTGATCCGATTAGACGTGAGATTGCACGAATGACCTTGGAACAATTGGTTCAAGATGGTCGTATTCACCCTGCACGTATCGAGGAACTTGTTGAGAAAAATCGCAAAGCATTGGATCACAAGATGCGCGAATATGGCGAACAAGCTGCCTTTGAAGTTGGGGCTCACAACCTTCATCCAGACTTAATGAAAATCATGGGTCGCCTGCATTTCCGAACTTCTTATGGACAAAATGTGCTTGACCATTCAGTTGAGGTGGCAAATGTTGCCGGAAATCTTGCGGGTGAAATGGGCGAAAATGTGACTCTCGCTAAACGTGCCGGCTTCTTACATGATATTGGTAAAGCACTGGATCATGAAGTTGAAGGTAGTCACGTCGAGATTGGTACAGAACTTGCACGTAAGTACAAGGAAAATCCAATCGTTATTAATACTATTGCAAGTCACCATGGAGATACAGAACCAAACAGTAATATTGCTACTTTGGTTGCTGCAGCTGATGCTTTAAGCGCAGCGCGTCCCGGGGCACGTCGTGAATCGATTGAAAATTATATTAAACGACTGCGTGATTTGGAAAATATTTCAACAAGTTTTGATGGTGTTGAAAGTGCCTTTGCATTACAGGCAGGACGCGAAGTTCGTGTCATGGTTAAACCAGAAAAGCTTACAGATGATCAAATCGTAATACTTGCACGAGACGTGAAAAATCGTATTGAAGACGAGATGGATTATCCAGGGAATATTAAAGTTACAGTTATTCGTGAAACACGAGCTATTGACTATGCAAAATAAAAAGTACTCGAGGAGTGCTTTTTTTATTTTAAAGAAGAATAAACGATCAAATTATGTTACAATTAAATTAATTAAAGTTACTTTATGTTACACAAAGTGGATATACAAGCTCAACTTTGCTAGAATAGATTGTAAACAATAAGTGAGGTTAAAAAGATGCCCGAACGTGGTTTATTAATTGTCTTTTCTGGTCCTTCGGGAGTAGGAAAAGGTACTGTCCGTGCGAAAATTTTTGAAAATGAAAATAACTTTGATTACTCTGTATCAATGACAACACGTGCACAACGCCCTGGTGAAATAGATGGAAAAGATTATTATTTCCGTACACGTGAAGAGTTTGAAGAAATGATACGTAAAGGTGAAATGTTAGAGTATGCTGAATATGTTGGCAATTACTACGGCACACCTTTAACTTATGTCAATCAAACTTTGGATGAAGGTAAGGATGTATTTCTTGAAATCGAAGTGCAAGGGGCCTTACAAGTTAAGGAGAAAGTACCAGATGGCGTATTTGTCTTCTTGACGCCTCCAGATTTGGAGGAGCTACGTGGTCGACTTGTTGGCCGTGGTACTGATAGCGCAGAAGTTATCAATAACCGGATGATGAAAGCTAAAGAAGAAATTCGCTTGATGAGTGAATACGACTATGCTGTTGTCAACGATAAGGTTGAACTTGCTGCAGAACGTGTCATCAAGATTATTGAGGCAGAACATTATCGTGTCGATCGTGTGATGGAACGTTATGCACATATGATTGAGAAGTTAGACGAAGACGGTAAGAATTAAAAACAAGAGGCTTGAGTTTTTAGCTGAAAGACGCTTAGGTTGCTTCAAATAAGAAGAACCCATTGGGGCCTAAAGTCCAATGCCACAGCGTACAGAAAAGAAAAGAGGAAACTGATATGATGTTAGAACCTTCAATTGACAAATTACTACAACACGTGGATTCAAAATATTCACTCGTGGTTTTGGAAGCAAAACGTGCCCATGAACTACGTGATGGCGAACGTCCTACAATGGAATTCAAATCTGTTAAACGTACATTACAAGCCTTGGAAGAAATTGCGGCAGGAACGGTAACGATTCACCCTTCTCCAGATGCTAAACGTGAAACATTGAAAGAAAAACGTGAATTAGAACGTCTCCAACAAAAAATGGCTGAAAAACTTATCCGTGAACAAATCGCGAAAGAAGAAGCCGAAGAAGAAGCAAAACAAAAAGGAAACCGTGCAGCTAAAGCTGCGGCAGCTGCTGCTGAATAAAATGGTCCAAACTTTCAAAGGTTTATATACGAAATCTTTGAAAGTTTTTATTTTTCCTCAATTCAGAGTTGACATTCGGTCATCTCTTTTTGCTATAATTAAACTATTCTATTTAGAGACAGAAAAAGTAAGCAGAGGAGAAAAATGTTCAAAAAAACAGCACGAATTATTGTAGATGTTCCTCTGATGCAGACAGATAAACCGTTCTCTTATGCGATTCCTACAGAATTGCAAGAGATGGTTGAGCCAGGAATGCGCGTTCATGTTCCCTTTGGTAAAGGCAATCGGTTGGTTCAGGGAATTGTTATTGAAAGAGTAGATCAGGAAGAAGAGGCGCTCAAAGAAATAGCTGAGCTGCTCGACTTAGAACCTGTCTTGACAAAGGAACAACTCCGTTTGGCCGATGACATGCGCCATACTGTATTTTCTTACAAAATTTCTTGCCTGAAAGCGATGTTGCCTAATTTATTGAATTCAAGCTATGATAAGATTCTGACGAATCAAGAAGGTATTCACACTAAATGGAGCACGTTGAGTGAAAATCAAAAAGTCCAAGCATTAAAAGAGGTCAAGTCAGGAAAGTTAGCCGTTAGTTACTCTGCAAAGTCAAAAGAAAATAAGAAAACAGAAAAGTATTTAAAGGCTAATGCCAAATTGGCCACCTTTAAGATTGGCAAAGCGGCCAAAAAAAGAGCTGAATTGAAAGATTATCTTTTAAACCAAGAAGCAAGTGTGCGTCAAAAAGACTTGCCATTTTCTTCGGCTATCATCAAGTATTTTATAGAAAATGAACTTGTTGAAGTGACTGAAAAAGAGCTTTCAAGAACAGCAGCTGTTTTTGAAGCCGTTGTACCTGATAAAGCGAAAGTTTTAAATCATGAGCAGCAGCTTGCCTTTGATGCCATTGTTTCTTCTGCAGACAAGCCCTTTTTACTTGAGGGAATTACAGGTTCAGGAAAAACAGAGATTTATTTACAGGTTATAGAACATTTTTTGGAAAAGGGACAAACTGCAATTATGCTGGTTCCTGAGATTTCCCTAACCCCACAAATGTCTAATCGTTTTATTGCGCGCTTTGGGGAAAAAGTTGCAATCATGCATTCGGGACTTTCAGACGGTGAAAAGTATGACGAATGGCGTAAGATAAAGGAAGGTCGAGCACAGGTTGTTGTAGGGGCACGTTCAGCTATTTTCGCACCTTTGGAAAATATTGGAGTTATTATCATTGACGAGGAGCATGAAACAAGCTACAAGCAAGATTCAAGTCCGCGTTACCATGCCAGGGATATTGCCTTATTACGTGCAAAATATCATCAGGCACGATTAGTTCTCGGTTCAGCGACCCCCAGTCTCGAAAGTCGAGCACGTGCGCAGCGAAATGTTTATCATTTGTTGACCCTTACCCATCGGGCCAACGACAAGGCTTTCCTGCCTGAAGTTCAAATCGTAGATATGCGTAATAATCTTAGTGACAAGTCGGCCAATTTTTCAGAGATTTTACTTCAAAAAATACGTGAAAAAATTGAGCGAAATGAACAAGTGATCTTAATGCTTAACCGTCGTGGCTATAGTTCTTTTGTGATGTGTAGAGAGTGCGGCTTTGTCGTTGAATGTCCAAACTGTGATATTTCTTTAACCCTTCATATGGATACGAAAACTTTAAATTGTCATTATTGTGGCCATCAAGAAGGCATTCCACACGTTTGTCCGAGCTGTCAAAGTCGAAAAATACGTTATTATGGTTCAGGTACGCAGAAGGTCCAAGAAGAATTAGAAAAACTTCTGCCAGAAATCCGTATTTTACGTATGGATGTGGATACAACAAAAACAAAGAATGCACATGAGAAAATTTTAAAGAAATTTGGGCGTTACGAGGCAGATGTGCTTTTAGGCACACAAATGATTGCGAAGGGGCTGGATTTTCCTAATGTGACTCTGGTCGGTGTGATTAATGCGGACACTGGCTTAAATCTCCCAGATTTTCGGGCAAGTGAGCGCAGCTTCCAGTTACTCATGCAAGTGGCAGGACGTGCAGGACGTGCGGATAAAAAAGGTGAAGTTATCATCCAGACATTTAATCCTGGACATTATGCGGTTAAACTTGTGGCTGACCAAGATTACGAAGCCTTCTATCGTCAAGAAATGTATTACCGTCAACAGCTGTCTTACCCGCCTTATTATTTTACGGTTCAGATCTTAGTGAGTCATAAGGATGAGGATACAGTTGCAAAAAAAGCTTATGAGATAGCAAGCATCATTAAGGCAAGTTTATCAGAGAAGGCTAAAATATTAGGACCAACGCCTAAACCTATTGCGCGAACACATAATCTTTATCATTATCAGATACTGGTGAAGTATCGCTTTGAGGAACAACTGGAAGAAGTCTTAAATCAGGTCCTTGATTTAACACAAAAACGTGAAAATAAAGAGGTTAGAGTTCTCATTGATAGTGAACCACAAAGTTTTGTATAAAAATGACAAACTATTTGTCATTTTTTTTATGGAAAATTGTCTGAGTTTCCTGAGGTTTTCATTGCTTACATTTTTAAAGCAAGCACTATATGTTGTGTTGTGTTATAATTAAAAATGTCTTTTGCCACTACATGTTGTGTTTGTGGGCTGAGACGATTTAAAACAAAAAAAGTGTGTTCATGAGCTCAATGGACCTTTTCAAAATAGTATTCTGGAAGTAAGAATACAAAAAGTTAGGAAGGAAAAAATGGCAGTGTTAGTATTAGCTGGAACAATTGGAGCTGGCAAGAGTTCACTTACAGAGATGTTAGCAGAAGAGCTGGGAACAGAGGCGTTCTATGAAAGCGTAGATGATAATGAGGTTTTGCCTCTTTTCTACCAAGATCCACAGAAATATGCCTTCTTGTTGCAAATCTATTTTTTAAATAAGAGATTTGATTCCATTAAAAGAGCACTTACGCATAACAATAACGTACTTGACCGTTCAATTTATGAGGACAGTTTGCTTTTTCACCTGAATGCAGATTTGGGACGAGCAACAGATATTGAAGTAGAGGTTTATGATGCCTTACTGGAAAACATGTTAGAAGAAATCAATACGCTAACTTTTAAAAAGCGTCCTGATTTATTGATTCATGTAAGTGTGTCTTTTGAAAAAATGCTGGAACGTATTCAAAAAAGAGGGCGCGAATTTGAACAATTGGAATACGACAGTTCGCTGTATGGCTATTATCAAGAGTTAAACAAGCGATACGAAAAATGGTTTGAAGATTTTGATATTTGTCCTAAAATTCAAATTGACGGCGACAAGTATGATTTTGTTGAGGATGAAGAGGCAAAACTGTTTGTCCTTGAACAAATTAAAGATAAACTCGCAGAAATTGAAGAGGAGGACAGCAAATGAATTTGACTGTTTTCTTATCGGCTCGTGATGGGAAAAATCCAACCCATTTATTACGCAGCAAGAAACTTGGGGAAGCAATAACGCGCTGTGGCCATACCTTAGTTTATGGAGGTTCCCAAGAAGGATGTATGGGTGCTGTATCAGACGCGGTGCTAGAGCATAAAGGGCAAGTTATTGCTGTTTACCCGGATGGGGCTTTACCTTTAGAGCCACCTCGCCAAAACGCCACAGAACTTTATTTGGCCAAAAATATGGATGAACGTAAACGCAAGTTGATTGATCTAGGTGACGCATTTATTATTTTGCCTGGGGGCTTTGGGACCATGGAGGAAGTTTTTCAACTCTTGACGGAGATGAGCATTGGGCAGACAGAAATACGTCCTGTTATTTTCATTGATAAAGACTTTTATCTTCCTTTATTTGATATGATTCAGCAACAAACCAAAGAAGAAATGTTGTCTTTAGAAGTTTTAGAAGCCGTTCATCTTGTTGAAACAACCGAACAAGCAATGGAATTATTAGGAGATTTAAATTATGAACAAGCCATTTGAACAGGCAGTAAAAGTATACCTTGCAGCACCCTTTTTCAGCGATAGTCAGATTCAAAAAGTGGAGAAATTAGAAAAAGCACTTGCAAATAATGAGACCGTTGCCTCTTATTTTAGTCCAATGCGGTGTCAACGTCCAGAAGGATTAGCAGAAGATGTTGAGCCATTTACACCTGTGTGGGCAAAAGCTACGATGGAAAACGATGTTAAAGAAGTCGAGGCTGCCGATGTGATTGTTGCCATCTTAGACTATGATGGACAGGATACTGATTCAGGTACAGCATGGGAATTAGGCTATGCGATAGCGAAGGGCAAACCGACTTTCTTGGTACGTTTTGAAGAAAATGGCCCAGGAAATATTATGCTCACTGAGCGAAATACTGCCTTCTTTACCTCAGATGAGCAAGTAGAAACATATGATTTTATGGAAGCTCAAACGATACCTTATACCGGAAAATATATATAGTTCTTATTTATTTTTTTATTCATTTCGGTGCGAACAGATAACAAAAAGAGAGAAGTTAATTTTCTCTCTTTTTTCTTTTTTATCGCAAATAAAAGATTCCTTGAGTTTAAGGGCTATCATCAAGGGTATGAAAAGGAATAGGGGGTAAGAAAATGTTATAATAAGAGGCACACATTTTTTATAGGATAAGAAAAAAATTTTTTATGAAAAATAAAAGAGGAGGATGAAGAACACGCGTAACCTGTTCAAGGGAATGATCATAAACTTGAAGCATTCAGAAAAAGGTTTAGACGACGTGTTAAAAGAATACTATGACAAAAACGAAAATCATATTTATGGGAACACCTCAGTTTTCTCAAACGGTTTTGCAAGGATTAATTGATAGCCAACGTTATGATATTTTAGCTGTGGTAACGCAACCGGATCGCAAGGTAGGACGTAAGCAAGAACTTCGACAAACACCTGTCAAAGAGTTGGCATTGAAAGCTGACTTGAAAATTTTACAACCAGAGAAATTATCTGGTTCACCTGAAATGGAAGAATTGTTAGCTTTTGGCGCACAAGGTGCAGGTATTGTAACAGCGGCTTTTGGACAATTTTTGCCAGGGAAATTGCTTGATGCAATGGCTTTTGCGGTAAATGTCCATGCGTCTTTATTGCCTAAATATCGTGGTGGCGCACCTATTCATTATGCAATTATGAATGGCGAGAAAGAAGCAGGTGTAACCATTATGGAGATGGTTAGAAAAATGGATGCAGGCGATATGGTCGCAAAAGCTTCGACTCCGATTTTAGAAGAAGATAATGTAGGTACAATGTTTGAAAAATTAGCTGTTGTCGGTCGTGACCTTCTTCTTGAAACTCTCCCTCTCTATGTTGCAGGAGAAATCAAGCCAGAAGCACAAGACGAGACCCAAGCAACCTTTTCTCCAAACATTAGCCCTGAAGAAGAAAAAATTGATTGGACGAAAAGTAACCGTCAAATCTTTAATCAGATTCGCGGAATGAATCCTTTCCCCGTGGCACATACCACCTGGAATGAAGGACGTTTCAAAATCTACGATAGTCGTCCAATCGACACAGAAAAAAACGGTCAAGCTGGCGAGATTATTGATAAAACAAAAAAATCGCTTGTAGTGGCGACAGGCTCGGGGGCTTTAGAACTTCTGGAAGTACAACCCGCTGGAAAGCCTAAAATGGATATTGTTAGTTTCCTCAATGGCTTAGGACAGAAAGTAAATATAGGTGATCAATTTGGCAAGTAATGCAAGACAAGTCGCACTCGATGTGCTTAATGATATTTTTGGGAATGATGCGTATGCGAATATCGCCTTAGACAGAACCTTACGTGAGGTGCAGCTTTCGGACTTAGACCGTAATTTTGTAACGGCTTTGGTTTATGGTGTCGTGTCCAAGGAAAAACTTTTGGAGTGGTATCTAGAGCCTTTCTTTAAAAAACAACCGAAACCTTGGGCTAAGATGCTTTTGATAATGACCATATATCAAATCCTTTTTATGGATAAAGTACCAACTTCAGCTGCCGTTGATGAAGCTGTTAAGATAGCTAAACGTAAGGATGGACAGCAAGCAGGAAACTTTATTAATGCTGTTTTGCGTAATTTTATGCGCTCAGAACGCCGAAATGAAGAGCCAAAAACTTGGGAAATCAAATACTCTATGCCGAAACTTCTTTTGGATAAAATGGTACGTCAGTTTGGTGGGAAACGTACAGGTATGATTTTAGAGAGCTTAGAAACACCAAGCAAAGCCAGTCTCAGAATAATTGATCCACAAGTCACAATTCCTGACACAGTTCCTTCAGAACTCTCGCCAGTTGGCCGTGTAGCAGACCATGGTAATTTTGCACATAGCCAAGCATTTATTGAGGGGAAAATTACCATTCAGGATGAGACGAGTCAGTTGGTAGCACCACAGCTTGATTTAACGGGGAGTGAACGTGTCCTTGATGCTTGTGCTGCCCCAGGCGGAAAAACAACGCATATCGCTCAATATCTTGATACAGGACATGTTACAGCCTGTGATTTATACGATCACAAACTAAAGCTCATTGAAGATAATGCGGAACGTCAAGGCGTGTGGGAAAAAATTACGACAGTCAAAGCTGATGCAACACAATTAGCAGAACGTTTTGCGGATGAAGAGGACTTTGACCGCATCTTGGTGGATGCACCTTGCTCGGGGATTGGTTTGATTCGTCGTAAACCTGATATCCGCTATCGTAAAGAAAGCTCTGATTTTCTTAATTTACAGGAAATTCAACTGGAAATTTTAGATAGTGCTTCGAAAAAGCTAAAGAAAAATGGTATAATGGTCTACAGTACCTGCACAATTTTTGATGAAGAAAACTTCGAGGTGGTGAATAAGTTCCTTGAGTCTCATCCAGAATTTGAACAGGTTGAAATTTCGCACGAAAAAGAGGATATTGTCACAGACGGTTGTATTTTCATTACACCGGAAATGTACCATACAGATGGTTTCTTTATTGCGAAATTCAGAAAACTTTAATTCTTTTATAAGGAGCAAAAGTGGAATATAGTATTTTATCAGACATTGGTATGAAACGTACTGCCAACCAAGACTTTGCAGGCACTTATGTTAACCGCGCAGGTTATCGTCTTTTTCTTTTAGCAGATGGTATGGGCGGTCATAAAGCAGGCAATGTCGCGAGTAAATTAACCGTAGAGGATTTGGGGAAATTGTGGTCTGAATCATTTTTTGATGAGGGCACACCTGTTGCGACAATGGAAACATGGCTTCGCAACCAAATCCGTAATGAAAGTGAAAATATTGCAGATTTAGGTAAACTTGATGAATATCAAGGGATGGGAACAACGCTTGAAGCTTTAGTGATGCAAGAAGGACAAGTCATTTCAGCCCACGTTGGGGACAGTCGTACCTATCTCATTCGTGATGGTCAAATGCAAAAAATTACAACAGACCACTCTTTAGTTCAAGAACTTGTCGATGCAGGTCAAATTACTGAAGAAGAAGCTGAAATACACCCTAACAAAAATATCATCACACGTTCTCTTGGCCAGTCGGCCGAAGTGCAAGCTGACTTACAAGCAGTTGACGTTCAGCCAGGGGATTATCTGCTGATGAATTCTGATGGCTTGACCAATATGATTTCTTCTGAGGAAATTTTAGAAGTGGTTTATTCTGATGCTAGTATTGAAGAGAAAACGGAAATACTTGTAGGCCTTGCAAATGAAGCAGGTGGTCATGACAATATCACAGTAATCTTGGTGAAAATTGACGAAGAGTCTGCGGTGGTAAACGAAGATGTGGAGGTTGACTGATGATTCAAATCGGAAAAATCTTTGCAGATCGCTATAAAATCATTAAAGAAGTTGGCCGTGGGGGTATGGCCAATGTTTATCAAGGTGAGGATACTTATCTTGATAATCGTCAAGTCGCTATTAAAGTTTTGCGTTCTAATTTTGAAAATGACAATATTGCCATTGCTCGTTTTCAAAGAGAAGCATTCGCAATGGCAGAACTTTCTCACCCTAATATCGTGAGTATTTCTGATGTAGGAGAGTCTGAAAATCAACAATATATCGTTATGGAATATGTTGATGGCATGACTTTAAAACAATACATCAATGAACACGCCCCTTTGTCAAATGACGAAGCAGTGAACATTACTTCAGAAATACTTTCGGCTATGGAATGTGCACATAACCACGGCATTATTCACCGGGATTTGAAACCGCAAAACGTGCTACTCTCGCAAAGTGGTAACGTGAAGGTGACGGACTTCGGCATTGCCAAGGCTTTGACAGAAACGAGTTTAACACAAACCAACACGATGTTTGGTAGTGTGCACTACTTATCGCCAGAACAAGCGCGTGGTGCAAATGCAACACTCCAGTCCGATATTTATGCTATTGGTATTATCTTATTTGAGTTGTTGACAGGACAGATCCCGTTTGATGGGGATTCTGCAGTAGCCATTGCCTTGAAACATTTCCAAGAAAATGTTCCAAGCATTATCAACATCAATAAAAATGTCCCTCAAGCATTGGAAAATGTCGTCATCAAAGCAACAGCTAAAGATATCAACAATCGCTATGCAAATGTTGAAGAGATGATGACGGATCTTGCTACAGCTACCAGTTTGGATCGTAAAGGAGAGCCGAAGCTTACCTTTGATAAGGATTTAGATGCCACTAAAGCTTTGCCTAGTAAGTTAATCAATCCTTATGATACAAAACCGCTCATTGATCATTCTCAATCTGAGCAAAAGGATGAAGCGAAAGATAAAGCTACTGAAGATAAGGCACAAGCAGATTCTGAGCAGAAAAAGAAAAAATCACGTAAACGCTTGATTGCTTGGATTATTCTCGCCCTTGTACTTATCGCGGGAGGTGTTACAGCTTGGATGATTACAACGCCTCAAAATGTTTCGGTTCCTGATGTGACAAATATGACACAGGCAGAAGCAGAAAGTAAACTGAAAGAGAAAAATCTTGCTGTAGGAAATATTATTCCCGAATTAAGTACAACAGTTGAAAAAGATAAAGTAACACGTACAAATCCTGAATCTGGTTCAAATGTTCGAAAAAATAGCAAAGTAGATATCTATGTTTCACAAGGTGCAACTGGCTTCAAGATGGACGACTATGTGGGTCAAAAATATGAAGACGTTGTTGACGAGCTTGTTTTGAATAAAAATATCAGTAAGAGCCAAATTAAGGTAAACTACGTGACAAGCTCTGAAGATTCTGGTACTATTGTGAAACAAACGCCAGCTAAAGGAGAATTTTTCGATCCGACAAGTAACGATCAAATCACATTTGATGTATCTGAAGGGGAGACAGTAATTATGCCTGCACTTGCCCTTACTTCAGGTGGATTAAGCTCAACATCAGCAATCAGTTACCTCAATCAGCTGGAAAGTCTTGGCGTACCGACATCAAATATAACATTTGTTGATGCCAGCACGGCGAGCAAGGTTTCAAGTTCTAACCTCGATGGTTACTACGTAACGCAAACCAGTCCTGAATCAGGAAAAGAATTTAATCCTTCAAATACAAAAATTACCTTGACAGTGGCTAAAGCTAGCAATGGTAATAGCGGTGGCAATCAAACGCCAGAAACAACAACTGAAACCACTCCGGAAACAACACCGGAGACGACTCCAGAAACAACACCAGAGACTTCACCAGAACAAGGTAAGGACTCTTCAAACCAAGAAAAAGATTCTTCTTCCAACAATGGAAACACGAATAGTACAACGGAGCAGTCGTCTTAAGACAAAAAAACTTCCAGATATTCTGGAGGTTTTTTTATAGAGTAAAATAAAAAAACTGTCTGTAGACAGTTTTTTTCTGAGTCTTAACGACGAAGACCAAGTGAAGCGATAAGTTCACGGTAACGTTGAACATCTTTTTCACGAAGGTAAGCAAGAAGGTTACGACGGTGACCGATTTTTTTCATCAATCCACGGTAAGTAGCGTGGTCTTTTTTGTGTGATTTGATGTGATCGTTAAGGTGGTTGATTTCCCAAGTCAAAACAGCGATTTGAACTTCAGGTGAACCAGTATCGCCTTCAGTACGTGCGTATTGTTTGATGAGTTCTTGTTTTTTTTCTTTTGAGATTGCCATGAGTTTTTCTCCTTTTTATTTAGTGCTCATACCGAGTAGAGCGCAGGCAAAGCGCAAAACCAAGAATGAGTTGTAAAAAACTACCTACTTATCTTACACTATTTTTAGACTTTTTACAAGCTTATTGGGTAACAAAAGCGGTTTTAGTTTAATGTGTTTTCTTTTTCGATCGTTGCAGTGATGGCATCGATCACTGTAGCTACAAAATGATTTTGTTCTAAAGAAACAACACCAGCAACAGTGGTCCCACCAGGACTAGAGACTTTATCCACCAAGGTCCAAGGACCTTCGCCTGATTCCAAAATCATTTGAGCAGAGGCCGCAACGGTTTCTGCAACGATTTTTGTCGCTTGATCTTTAGGAATGCCATGAAGAACACCAGCGCGGCTCAAAGCATCAACAAACATATAGATATATGCAGGACTAGAACCAGCAATCGCTGTAAAAGTAGAAAAATCTTTTTCAGCAACTTCATGAACAGTACCGATTGAAGAGAAGATTTCTTGAGTCAACTGGTAGATATCAGAACTTACATATTCGTTACGTACGATTGCAGAAGTTGATTTTTGAATTTGTGCGTTAATGTTTGGCATTACGCGAATGATAGGGAAGTCGTATGTTTTAGACATGTCTGATAAGGCTTCTAAATCGAAACCAGCTGCGATAGAAATAAGGGTTTTATCTTTCGTAAACAGAGGGGAAATCTCTTCCATAATGTCAGGCAAAATTTGAGGTTTAACAGCCATAACGATAAGATCAGACTGTTCAACGAGCTCACCATGTGAGTGACTCGCAAACACGCCTAATTTATCAGCTTGTTCCTGTGTCTTTCTCAAATCACGTCCCGAAATAAGCACGCGGGCTTTCGACTTATCCAATCCAGTAATGATAGCAGATGCCATCTTACCGACACCTATAAAACCAATTGTTTTCATTTTATCTCCATTTTCTTTATAGTAGAACTTCCTTCATTTTAGCATATATTTTAGCATATTTATAGAAACAAAGACAATAATTAGAAATACTCTTAGAATGTGATATAATCGATGTATATTCTATTAGAAATTTAACAAGTTTTGGAGGCCATATAAAATGGAAAAATATGCAATTATACTCGCGGCTGGAAAAGGGACGCGCATGAAATCGTCTTTACCAAAAGTTCTTCACAATGTGGCGGGCAAAACAATGCTCGGTCATGTTTTACAAAGTGTGAATCAAGTGGATATGGAAAAACGTATCGTGATTGTTGGGCATGAAGCAGATAAAGTCATTGAAACTCTTCCTAAAGGAACAAACTTTGTGAAACAAGATGAGCAATTAGGAACCGGTCATGCGGTGCGTATTGCCTCAGATTTGCTTGAAAATGAAGAAGGCGCAACATTGGTTATTGCGGGAGATACCCCTTTAATTACAGGCGAAACTTTAGAACAATTATTTGAGTATCATGTCGCGCAAAAAGCGACCGCAACTATTTTAACAGCTCTTGCACCAAATCCCACAGGCTATGGTCGTATCATCCGTGATGCTGAGGACTGTGTGGAAAAAATTGTGGAGCAAAAAGACGCTTCTGCAGAAGAACAAGCGATCCAAGAAATCAATACAGGTACTTATATCTTTGATAACAAGGCCTTGTTCTCAGCACTTGAAAATCTCACAACGGACAACGCACAAGGTGAGTACTACTTGACAGATGTTATCGAAATTTTCAAAAAGCAAGGAAAAACAGTTAGCGCTCATATTTTAGAAGATTTCGATGAAAGTCTTGGTGTAAACGATCGCGTGGCGTTAGCACAAGCAGAAAAAATTATGCGCCGTCGCATCAACCATCAACATATGGTCAATGGTGTAACGCTTATTGATCCGGAAACAACTTATATTGATGCAGATATCGAAATCGGTGAAGAAACGATCATTGAACCAAATGTGCAAATTATGGGGAATACCGTTATTGGTAAAAAAACCTTGATTACAAGTGGCAGCCGCATTGAGGATTCAGAAATTCACTCTCATTGTGAAATTCGTTCTTCATGGATTGAAAGCAGTAAAATGAACATCATGAGTAATGTTGGTCCCTATGCTCACTTGCGCCCAGGAACAGTTCTCAGCGAAAAAGTTCATGTGGGTAACTTTGTGGAAATCAAGGGCTCAACACTCGGTAAAGGAACAAAAGCCGGACACCTTACTTACATCGGTAACGCAACAGTTGGTGAAAAAGTAAACTTTGGTGCTGGAACGATTACTGTAAATTATGATGGTCAAAACAAATACAATACAGAAATTGATGATTTTGCCTTTATTGGTTCCAATTCAACATTAGTTGCACCCCTTCGTGTGGGTAAAAACGCCTTGACTGCTGCCGGCTCAACCATTACTAAGGATGTGGCACCAGAAAGTATCGCAATTGGACGTTCACGTCAAGTTGAAAAGTCAGGTGCTGCACGCCGCTTGCCACATTTTCGTGGTGAGTAAGACATAAGAAAATAAAGATAACGGAGATAAACATGCGAGAATTTGACGAGAAAAAGTTTGAAGAACCCACTTTGTCTCGTGAGCAAATTTTTCACGGACAAATTTTTCGAGTGGTAAAAGACTTAGTAAGCTTACCGGATGATACAATGGCAACGAGAGAGTTAGTTTTTCATAATGGTGGTGTTGCTGTTGCACCAATAAGTGGAGACAAGCTTGTATTGGTAGGACAATATCGTAAAGCTTTTGAAAAATTTATTTATGAAGTGCCTGCGGGGAAACTTGAAGCTGATGAGTTGGATGATCCTAAAGCCGCTGCTTTACGTGAATTAGAAGAAGAAACGGGCTACACAGCTGAACAACTTGTTGAAATTACGAGCTTTTATGGTACACCGGGTTTTTCTTCTGAAAAAACATATCTTTATTTCCCTATCGGACTCACGAAGGTCGAAAACCCTCGTCCTAAAGACGAAGGAGAATTTCTTGAAATGATTGAAGTGACACTTCCGGAAGCTAAGACAATGATTGAAGAAGGGCAAATTTGTGATGCTAAGACAATCATGGCTGTTTGGTACTGGGAACTGAAAAATCTGAAAGCACAAGGAGATTTAGATGCCTAAACCACTTTTGACAGATGATATCATTGAGGATGCAGAGCGAAAAAGAAGACGTTTGGAGAGAAGTCTCAAAGAAGAATTAGAGCAAGATCGAGAAATTTCAGAGAAGTACGATAAGCTTGAACGTGATTTATCTAAAAATGCGGTTTATAAAAGTCGTCGCATTGAAAATGCTAAGCAGAAAAAGCGAAGCAGTCGTGTCAACAAATGGCTCCTGATTACTTCTCTTGTTGTAATTGGGATAGGAATTTTGTTTTTCTGGTATTACTTCTAAATGATATCTATACCTCACAGAGATGTGGGGTTTTATTTTAATCTTTTATACTATATAATGTACTTACCACAATGAAAGAAAAAGGAGAATAAAAAATGAAATTAGGAATTATTTGTGCAATGGAAGAAGAACTACGTACTCTTGTAGAAAATCTTGACCATGCAGGTAAGATTACACGCCACGGTTATGTCTTTCATACAGGATCAATAGGCCGTCACGAAGTTGTACTTGTCCAATCAGGAATAGGTAAAGTGATGTCTGCAATGGCAGTTACTTTGTTGGTTGAAGTTTTTTCCGTTGATGGGATTATCAATACCGGTTCAGCTGGTGCGGTCAATCACGAATTAAAAATAGGTGATGTTGTTGTTGCGGACAGATTGGCTTATCATGATGTAGATGTTACAGCCTTTGGCTATGCTTTTGGGCAAATGGCGCAACAACCGCTTTATTTTGAGAGCAGTAAATATTTCGTCTCAGAGCTTAAAAAAGCGATTGAGAACCCTGTAGTTGGTCTGATTACAAGCTCGGACAGTTTTATTTCTAGCGATGGTCGTATTGCTGAAATTAAAAAACACTTTCCAGAGGTTTTGGCCGTTGAAATGGAAGGGGCTTCTATTGCCCAAGCAGCAACAGCCTTGAAAAAACCTTTTGTCATTATTCGTGCGATGTCGGATACAGCAAGCCACGATGCAAATGTGAAATTCGATGAATTTATTATTGAAGCAGGACGCAAATCTGCCCAAACATTAATGAATTTTCTGAACAATATGGAATAAACGATAATTAGCTGACTTTTTCACTAGAAAAAGTTATAATAATAAAATCAATACATGGAAGTGGAGAAGAATGAAATGACTATTACTCAAGATTTCACACAAAAACTTTATGACAACTTTGCGGAAAACCCTAAATTTCGTGCTGTTGAAAACGCAGCGACGAAAAATGGTCTTCTTAATGCCTTGGAAGTACGTAGCTCACATGCCAACAATATTCCGGAGTTTTCAATTGACCTTACCAAGGACAAAGTAACGAATCAAAAACAATCAGGGCGTTGTTGGATGTTTGCTGCCCTGAATACTTTCCGTCATAAAATGATTGGGCAATTTAAGTTAGAAAACTTTGAACTGTCACAGGCTTACACTTTCTTTTGGGATAAATACGAAAAGTCAAATTGGTTTATGGAACAAATCATTAACCATGTGGACATGGACGATCGTCGCTTGAAATTTTTACTCCAAACGCCACAACAAGATGGTGGACAATGGGATATGGTTGTTGCGCTTTTTGAAAAATATGGTGTCGTTCCTAAAGATATTTATCCTGAATCAGCAGCATCTTCTAATTCACGTGAACTCAACCAGTACTTGGATAAATTGTTGCGCCAAGATGCGCAATTATTGAGAGAAGCACTGGCAAAGGGCGAAGATGTACAAGCTCTTAAAGAAAACTTGTTACAAGAAATTTTTAACTTTTTAGCTGCAACTCTTGGACTTCCTCCGCAACATTTTGATTATGCATTCCGTGACAAAGAAAACACATTAGAAAAATTCTCAGGCACAGCTCAAGAATTTTATGCTCAATATGTGGACATCAAACTTGATGACTATGTTTCAGTCATTAATGCACCAACAGAAGATAAACCTTACAACAAATCCTACACGGTTGAATTTCTAGGAAATGTGGTTGGAGCTCGTGATGTTAAACACTTGAACCTTGACATGGATCGTTTCAAAAAACTCGCAATTGCACAAATGCAAGCAGGTGAAACAGTGTGGTTTGGGTGTGATGTTGGGCAAGTCTCAAACCGTAAGGATGGTTTGCTGACTCTTGATGCCTATGATTTTGAGACAGCACTTGATATTCAGTTTACACAGGATAAAGCCTCACGCTTAGATTATGCTGAATCTTTGATGACACATGCTATGGTTTTGACAGGTGTAGATTTAGATGAAAATGGAGCACCTACAAAATGGAAAGTGGAAAATTCTTGGGGGAAAGATGTTGGTAAGGAAGGCTATTTTGTGGCCTCTGATGCTTGGATGGATGAATATACCTACCAAATCGTAGTCCGTAAAGATTTGCTCACTCCAGAAGAGCTTGCAGCCTACAATGCTGAACCTCAGATCCTCTTGCCTTGGGATCCCATGGGAGCTTTGGCTTAAAAGAAGAGAAGATGTCCCATATGGGCATCTTTTTTGCTATAATAATATTATGGAAAATACGGATATCATATACGGCTTACATGCTGTAACAGAGTCACTCAATGCAGGGGTAGTCAATAAACTCTATGTCGAGGAAAAATTACGTGGTAAGAACGTTGAGAAAATCAAGGAACTTGCGCGTGAAAAAAAAGTAAACATCTCTTGGACACCAAAAACTGAATTAAATAAAATATCAGAAAACGGAGTACACCAAGGTTTTGTTGCACGTGTGGCAGAATTTGCTTATGCAGAATTGGCAACAATTTTAGCACAAGTTGCGGATAAAGAAACTGCAACAATTTTAATTTTGGATGAACTGACGGATCCTCACAATTTAGGCTCAATTGCACGAACAGCAGATGCAACAGGAGTAGATGCAATTGTTATTCCGAAACACCGTGCGGTAGGCATCACTCCAACCGCAGTAAAAGCAAGTACAGGTGCTTTGCAACACGTGCCTGTCGTACGTGTCACTAACCTTTCTCAAACGTTAGATAAATTAAAAGAAGCTGGTTTTTGGACTTTTGGAACAGACATGGATGGTACAACTTATTCTAAATGGAATACCTCGGGAAAAGTTGCCTTGGTGATTGGGAATGAAGGAAAAGGTATTGGGCAAAATCTTAAGAAACAAGTGGACGAAATGATCACTATTCCGATGGTTGGTCATGTTCAAAGCTTGAATGCAAGCGTTGCTGCCAGCATTTTGATGTACGAAATTTTTAGAAATAAGATGTAAGGGGAAAAAGATGACTTTTCGCATTGTTACCGATTCAACAGCGGATTTGAGTGAAGATTATTTGCAAAAGCATGACATAACTGTATTAGGAATGACGGTCACTATTGGCGAGCAAACCTATCCAACTATTGGTGAAAATAGCCTGAGCAATGAACACCTTCTCCGAGAAATTAAAGCAGGTAAAACTGTTCAGACCTCACAAATTAACTCGGGGCAGTTTTCCGAGTTATTCAAAAAATTTATAAGCCAAAACCCAGAAGAAGAAATAGTGTACTTGGCCTTTTCATCAGGATTATCAGGAACTTATCAATCTGCCCTTATCGCCCGTGAAATGGTCTTAGAAGAATACCCGAAAGCTAAAATTACGGTAGTAGATACGTTGGCTGCAGCTTCGGGAGAAGGTTTCTTGGTCCAAGAAATGGTAAATCTACGAGCATCGGGAAAGAGCTTGACAGAAGCGTTGCCTATTTTTGAAGCCCTTATTTTACGCCTCAAGAGCCTTTTTATGGTTGACGACTTGAATCACCTTGCACGCGGAGGGCGTATTCCCAAAGCTGTTGCTATGGTTGGGACGATGGCCAACATTAAACCCCTCCTTACTGTAGATGCAGAAGGCAAGTTGACACAACTGACCAAAGTGCGTGGGAAGAAAAAAGCAATAAAAAGTTTAGTTGACATGACGCTTGAAGAGATGGATCCAGATTATTCACGTGTAATTGTGGCTTATTCAGGGAGTGAAACAGTTGCTCAAGAAGTAAAAGACACCTTCTTGGCACACCATGTTGACACGGTTGACATCCGTCCTCTGAGTCCAACGATTGTCACGCATACAGGTTCTGGAACTTTAGCAATTTTTTCAATTGCTAAAAAAAATAGAAATTAATATAAAAAATCACAGTTGAACTCTTGTTTTACTGTGATTTTGTGTTAAAATATAGAGTGAGTGTAAACTCGATAAATTGAAAATATGAATTGTGATATGTGAGGAAAGGGGTCGCTTTTATGCTAAAAAGTGGACTTTATACGGGCGTTGACATCGGTACAAATACTATTAAAGTGTTGGTTGCGGAGTACGTCTCAGACGAAATGAATATAATTGGCGTTGGAAATGCGAAATCTGACGGTCTAAAAAACGGAATTATTGTAGATATTGAAAAGGTGGCAACAGCTTTACGCAAAGCTGTTAATGCTGCTGAAGAACGTGCGGGGATTACGATTGACAAAATTAATGTCAGCATTCCTGCCAACCAACTCGAAATGGAAAATTGCCAAGGCATGGTTCCAATTATCGGGACATCAAAAGAAATTACAGAAGATGATGTCATGCAAACTGTACAAAATGCATTGATGCGCGGTGTGGTGCCTGAACGTGAAATTATTTCTGTAGAGACAACTGAGTTTACAGTTGATGATTTCACTGGGATTTCTGACCCACGTGGGATGTTTGGTGTACGTTTAGGTATGCGTGGTATCATTTACACTGGTCCAAAAACATTAGTCCATAACATTCGTAAAGTTGTGGAACGTGCGGGCTTGATTGTGGATAATCTCGTGATTGCTCCGCTGGCCATGAGTCACTATGTTCTTTCAGAAGGAGAACGTGAGTTTGGTACAGTAATGATTGATCTTGGTGCAGGCCAAACAACAGTGTCAGCTGTTCGTGATCAACAATTGAAGTTTGCACATACAAGCCCAGAAGGTGGCGATTATGTGACACGTGACATCTCTACTGTGCTCAATACTTCATTGAGTGAAGCAGAAGATTTGAAACTGAATTATGGTGAAGCAAGTACAGAACGCGCCAGTCAAGAAGAATACTTCCCGGTTGACGTTGTTGGACAAACAGACCCAGAAGAAATCACAGAATATTACCTTTCCCAAATTATTGAAGCACGTTTAACACAAATTTTTAGCCGTGTGAAATCTGATTTGGAAAACACACGTTCATTGGACTACCCTGGTGGTATTGTGGTGCTTGGTGGAGCTGCGGCAATGCCTGGCACAGTGAATCTTGCAACAAAAGTTATTGGCATGAACGCGCGTCTTTTCGTACCAAGCGAAATGGGCTTACGTAATCCAGCCTTCGCTCAAGTAATCAGTGTTGTCAACTACGTTGGTGAGCGCACAGATATTGATCGACTTGTATCACAAGCCATTGCTTCTGATAGCACATATGTTGCCCCTGTTGCACAATATGAAGAACCTGTTCTTCCAGCAACAGATACAATGGATTATGAAGAAAATAACTTCTACCAAACAGAAGCTCCAACTCGTCCAGTTGCTCAACCAGCAGCTGAACCTGAAGAAGAAAAAGAAGGTGTTGTGGATCGTATGCGCAACATGTTCTCAAACCTTTTTGACTAAAACGACTTAATAACGGAGAAATAAAAACATGGAATTTTCATTTGATACAGAAATCGCTCAAGGCGCTGTAATTAAAGTTATCGGTGTTGGTGGCGGCGGTGGTAACGCAGTTAACCGCATGATTGAAGAAGGCGTTTCTGGCGTTGACTTTATCGTAGCTAATACAGATGTACAAGCTTTACGCAGTTCAAAAGCGGATACAGTAATTCAACTTGGCCCTAAATTGACACGTGGACTTGGTGCAGGTGCACAACCTGAGGTTGGTCGCCGTGCAGCAGAAGAATCTGCAGAAACAATTGCCCAATCTTTTGAAGGCGCAGATATGGTCTTCATCACTGCTGGTATGGGTGGTGGAACAGGAACAGGTGCTGCTCCTGTAATCGCTCAAATTGCAAAAGAAATTGGTGCTTTGACAGTTGCAGTTGTAACACGTCCATTTGGTTTTGAAGGTTCAAAACGTAGCTACTTTGCAACAGAAGGTATTGAAGATCTTCGTGCAAACGTAGACACATTACTTATCATCTCAAACAATAACTTGCTTGAAATCGTTGATAAGAAAACACCTTTGACTGAAGCATTGCGTGAAGCGGATAATGTTCTCCGTCAAGGTGTCCAAGGTGTCACTGACTTGATCACAAACCCAGGTATGATTAACCTTGACTTCGCCGATGTGAAAACAGTTATGGCCAACAAAGGAGATGCCCTCATGGGTATCGGTGTTGCCACTGGTGAAGACCGTGTCATTGAAGCAACACGTAAAGCGATTTACTCACCATTACTTGAAACAACAATTGAAGGTGCTGAAAATGTGCTCCTCAATGTTACTGGTGGTATGGATATGAGTCTTATTGAAGCTCAAGATGCTTCAGAAATCGTTATTCAAGCTGCAGGTAATGATGTGAACATTTTATTGGGAACATCTATTGATGATTCACTTAGTGATGAAATTCGTGTTACTGTTGTAGCAACAGGTGTTTCACAAGATGCAACTGATGAATACTTAGGTGCATCAACAGCTCCAGTTGTAGAAGAGCCACGTCGTCAACCTAACTTTCAACATACTTCGATGAAACAAGCCTCAGTGCCAACTTCACGTCCAGCACAAGCTAAACAACCTTCACAAACACAACAAGCACCTGCACAAAAATCAGGATCAGCTTTTGGTGATTGGGATCTTCGTCGTGATGCTTCACCACGTCAAAACGGAAATCAAAACCGTGAAAACTCATCAAATGTTACAAGCTTCTCAGGTGTCCCATCTACAGATGAAGATATCGATACTCCACCATTTTTCCGTAAATAATGAGTATAGTAGAAAATGTTAAAAATATTTTGAACAAGGTAGATGTGGCAAAAGCTACATCTCCTTATTCAAATCAAGACGTTCAGGTGATTGCCGTAACCAAGTATGTCGATACTGCAAAAGCAGCACAAGTAGTTGAAGCAGGTATTCATCATTTAGCAGAAAATCGTACAGATTTATTTCTTGAAAAATATAAGGCTTTTGAAAACAAAGATATTACTTGGCATCTCATCGGAAATTTGCAACGCCGTAAAGTAAAAGATGTCATTAATTTAGTTGATTACTTTCATGCTTTAGATTCGGTCAAGCTTGCCAAAGAAATTGAAAAACGTGCGGAACATATGATAAAATGTTTCCTCGAAGTCAATATCTCTGGTGAAGCGACAAAACATGGATTTGCACCAGAAGATATAGATCAAGCTTTAGCAGAAATTTCACAGTTAGAGAATGTGGAAATTGTGGGCTTGATGACGATGGCGCCGATTGATGCTGATAATGAGCAGTTGGATAACATTTTCGCTTCGATGAAGCAATTGCAAATCGAAATCGCGGCTAAAGGAATTGCTAATGTTCCTTGTACTGAATTGAGTATGGGAATGAGCCGTGATTATACAAGAGCAATTCAACAAGGAGCGACCTTTGTTCGAATTGGTACAGCATTTTTTGAATAAAATTTGTATAGAATCTTAAGCATTGAAAACGGAGGGAAGTATGGCCTTAAAAGATCAATTTGATAAATTAAAAAAATTTTTCGAAGAGGACGACGATGAGTATGATGAACCCGTTGTAGCGGCACAAAAGCCACAAGCACAACCGCAAAAGTCTTCAACAGTAAATACAGAAAAGAAATCTACAGGTATGAATCGCCCGGTTCAACCTCAAAGACAAGCGCAAGCAAAATCTGCTGCTAAACGCCCAGCACCCTTTTCTTCAACAACAAATAACACTAAAACAACAGAGAAAAAAGTTCAAAAACCTATGATGAATCAAGCCACAACAAATGCAGGACAAGTTATTGCCATCAAAGAGCCACGTGCCTATTCTGATATTATGGAATCTGCACGTATCGTTAAAAATGGAGAGTCGGTTTTGGTTAACTTCAAGTTTATGCCAGATACTCAAGCCCGACGTTCAATTGACTTTTTGACTGGTGTCGTATTCACACTTGATGGTGACGTTCAAAATGTTGGCGGACAAATTTTCTTACTCACACCGGCGAATATCACAGTTGATGCTTCCCAAGAATTAAGTATCTTGGCAGGACAAAACTTTGAGAACTTCGATATTTAATAAACTATGATTATATATATTTTAATTCGACTGATTGGTCTTTATACTTGGGTTTTGGTAGCCTATGCTCTAATGAGCTGGATACCAAGCCTTTATGATACAGCTGTAGGCCGTTTTATCGTCAAAATTTCAAGACCTTATCTGAGCTTATTTGAAGGTATTCCTTTACGTTTTGCAGGATTAGATTTTACAATCGTTCTTGGTGTAATTGCTTTACAAGTTATTCAACAACTTCTTTTACGCTTCTTATGAGTCATGAAAATATATATCAACACTTTCATCCTGAAGAAAAGCAATTTATTGATCGCGTTTTAGATTGGATGGATCGTGTGGAAAACAATTATTCTGTAGTTACTACTTATTTTCTAAATCCTAGAGAAGTTGAAATTCTCGAATCTTTAGCAAATAAGCGGGAACTTCAGATTTTTTCTACTCAGGATATTGCGCAGACCGAACTGACTAAAATCATTATAGCGCCCGAATTTTATCAATTAGATATCCTTGATTTTGACTTAGCGCTGTTAGAAATTTCTTATGCCCAGAAATTTTATCAACTTAAGCATTCCCAAATTTTAGGGAGCTTCTTAGGTCAAACGGGGATTCGGCGTTCAGAGATAGGGGACATTATTTTAAATGAAGGAAGAGTTCAAGTTTTTGTTTCTAAACATCTTCTTGAAATCTTTCAGAATAATATCAGAAAAATTGGCTCTGCCACAGTAAAATTTGTTGAAAAACCATTTGAAGAACGATTAGAAACAGAAACTTCCTCAGTAAGAAAAGTTGTCTTAGTTTCGAGTTTACGTATTGATAAAATTATTGCAAGCACTTTCGAAATTTCTCGCAATCTTGCTGTAAATATGTTACAATTAAGAAAGGTGAAATTAAACTACCTTGAAATTGAAAAGAAAGATTTTCCTGTTGAACCAGGAGATTTAATCAGTGTCCGTGGTCTAGGTCGCATTAAAATTCTAAAGATGTTAGGTGAGACCAAAAAGGGTAAACAGAAAATCGAATGTGAAATTACTAAGAATCATAAGAAAAAATAGAGTCTCTTGGGAGATTGGAGGTACTTATGGCATTAAATAGTTTAGATGTTCAAAATAAAACATTTAATACACAAATGCGTGGTTACAATAAACATGAAATTGAAGAGTTTTTAGATATTGTTGTTCGTGACTATGATGAATTTGCACAAAAAATTAAAGATCAAGACCGTGAGCTTAAGGATTTGCGTGAGCGCGTAAAATACTTTGATGACATGAAAGATTCCTTGAATAAGTCAATTGTAGTGGCGCAAGATGCAGCAGATAATTTACGTGTTCAAGCACAAAGTGAGTCAAACAGTATTATTGCTGAAGCAAGTCAAAAAGGTCAACTCATTATTGAAGCAGCTAAAAAAGAAGCAGGAACAATCCTTAACCAAGCTTCTGATGATGCACGTCGTTTGGTGCGTGATACAGATGATTTGAAACGTAAAATGCGTCTTTATCACCAACGTATGACTTCAATTATTGAGGCTCAGTTGGCAAGTATTCATTCAGAAGATTGGCAAGATACTTTAGAAGCAACATCTTCACATATCACAAACCCTGAGGAAAAGCTTCAAGAAATTGTAGACATGCAATTGAGTGGAACATCTTTGACAGGAAATAAAGGGCGTGGAGGAGCAACGGTTAAAACTGATGAGCAAGCCGTTGAAGTTGCAGAAACAGAAGTACCACAAACTGTAAAAGAAGTTTTGGCTCCTGCTCATGAAAAAGAAACTGAAAAAATACCCTCACAAGAAGGTGAAACTCCAGAAGCTGAAAAAAATAAAGAAAAAACTTATCCAGTTTTTCCAGAGATGCAAACAGAAGTTCCAGAAGTAGAAACATCTGAACATAAATAATATAATTTTAGGACAAGAAAAGAAAAATATATTTACAGCAAGTGAGTGTTGATGAAAGTCTCATATTCCCTGTTTTTCGGCTTATCACCTAAATTATTCTAAGCCCAACTAAAGTAAGTTTAGACGCTGTACACGTTACGTACGTAAGAGTTTTCACTTTTTGTGAAAAAAATTAAGGTGGTACCACGGTCTTTCGTCCTTTTTCGAAAGACCGTTTTTTATTATCATTCTTACTGCTTTAGCAGTTTAGAATGATAATACGCAGGGAGCGAAGCGAGTTGTGAACCAAGAAAAATTCTTACTGCTTTAGCAGTTTAGAATGGCAATATGCAGGAATTTGAGAATTTAGAGATACTGGTAAATTGATAAACTTTAAAAGGAAGGTTAAAAAATATGAAAATTAAAGATACATTGAATTTGGGGAAAACGGCTTTTCCGATGCGTGCAGGCCTGCCAAACAAAGAGTCAGGTTGGCAAAAAGGATGGGAAGAAGCAAAGCTTTATGAAGCACGTCAAGCACTCAACGAAGGTAAACCATCGTTTATGCTGCACGACGGCCCTCCCTATGCGAATGGGAATATCCACGTCGGACATGCCTTAAATAAAATTTCAAAAGATATTATTGTACGTTATAAATCCATGTCTGGTTTCCGTGCACCATATGTTCCAGGCTGGGATACTCACGGTTTACCTATTGAACAACAACTTTCTAAAGCGGGCATGAATCGTAAAGAAATGGACATGTTGGATTATCTTGAAGAATGTCGTAAATATGCACTCAAGCAAGTAGATATGCAACGTTCAGATTTTAAGTCTTTAGGTGTTTTAGCAGATTGGGAACGTCCATATATGACACTTCTTCCAGAATATGAAGCGGCGCAAATTCGTGTCTTCGGTAAAATGGCGGAAAAAGGTTACATTTACAAGGGGCAAAAACCAATTTACTGGTCTCCTTCCTCAGAAAGTTCATTGGCTGAAGCGGAAATTGAATACCAAGATGTACGTTCGGCATCAATCTTTGTGGCTTTCAAAGCAAAAGATGTTAAAGGTCTGTTGCCAGAAGATGTAGAATTTGTTATTTGGACAACGACACCTTGGACATTGCCAGCAAATATGGGGATTTTTGTACACCCAGACTACGAATATTCAGTTGTAGAAGTAGGAAATCGTAAATTTGTTATTGCTTCAGAAATGCTCAGCAAGGTAGCAGAAACTCTAGAGTGGGAAAATCCAACGGTACTTCAAACACTTAAGGGTTCTGATATGGATATGATGACGGCTCACCATCCATTTTACGATCGTGAATCATTGATTATGAATGGAGATTATGTCACACTTGATTCTGGTACTGGACTCGTTCATAGTGCACCAGGTCACGGTGAAGATGACTATTTCTTTAGCCGTAAATATAAACTTGAAGTCCTGTCACCTGTGGACAATCGTGGTTATTATACGGATGAAGCTCCTGGTTTAGAGGGCATCTTCTATGATGAAGGAAACAAAATTGTAAGTAAATGGTTGGAAGAAAAAGGAGCCTTGCTGAAGCTTGACTTCTTTACGCACAGTTATCCACATGATTGGCGTACGAAGAAACCTGTTATTTTCCGTGCAACACCTCAATGGTTTGCATCGATTGATGACTTCCGTGAAAATATCCTAAGTGAAATTGAACAAGTCGATTGGATTATTCCTTGGGGGAAAACACGTCTCTATAATATGGTTCGTGACCGTGGGGATTGGGTTATCTCTCGTCAGCGTGCTTGGGGTGTTCCACTGCCTATCTTCTATGCGGAAAATGGAGAGGCAATCATTACACCGGAAACAACAGAACATGTTGCTCAGCTTTTTGCTGAACACGGTTCAAAAGTTTGGGTTGAACGTGAAGCTAAAGAGTTATTACCTGAAGGCTTTACTCATCCTGGTTCTCCAAACGGTGAGTTCACAAAAGAAAAAGACATCATGGATGTCTGGTTTGATTCGGGGTCATCATGGAATGGTGTTCTAAACGAACGTGATTACCTGTCTTACCCTGCAGATCTTTATCTTGAAGGCTCAGATCAATATCGTGGGTGGTTTAACTCATCAATTACAACATCAGTTGCTGTGAATGGGGTTTCGCCATATAAAGCAGTTCTGTCACAAGGTTTTGTTCTTGATGGAAAAGGACGTAAAATGTCTAAATCTATTGGTAATACAATTTTACCTTCAGATGTGACAGGAAAATTAGGGGCAGATATCCTTCGTCTCTGGGTAGCTTCTGTGGATACGGAAGCCGACGTTCGTGTTTCTATGGAAATCCTTAATCAAGTTTCAGAAGTCTATCGTAAAATCCGTAACACAATGCGCTTCCTAATTGCAAATACTACTGATTTTGATAAAAATACAAATGCCGTTTCATATGAAAACTTACGTAGTGTTGATAAATATATGCTTGCTAAATTCAATACCTTAGTAAAAGCAGTACGTGAAGCTTATGATTCATACAATTTCATGAGTGTTTATAAGCAAGTGATTAACTTCTTGACTAATGATTTGTCTGCTTTCTATCTTGATTTTGCGAAGGATGTTGTATATATCGAGGCAGCCAATGCTGCAGATCGTCGTTCAATGCAAACCGTAATGTATACAATGCTTGCAGATTTGACAAAACTTTTGGTTCCAATTCTGCCACACACAGCAGAAGAAATCTGGTCTTACCTTGAAGCAGAGACGGAAGAGTTTGCTTATCTTGCTGAAATGCCTGAAGTTAAAGACTTCACTGGCTCAGAAGAGTTACTCGGTGAGTGGGAAGCTTTCCTTGATTTCCGAAATAAAGTCCTCAAAGCACTTGAAGAAGCACGCGAAGCAAAATTAATCGGTAAATCACTTGAAGCAAAAGTTACGGTTTATCCTAATGAAGTGGTTTCAAGCCTTCTTGTAAGTCTTGATGAAAATGTTGCCCAACTTCTCATTGTTTCAGAATTCTCTGTATCAAATGAAGAAGCACCAGAAGCAGCGCTTCAATTTGATGATGTAGCTATTCTTGTGGAACAAGCAGCAGGTCAAGTATGTGACCGTTGCCGCCGTACAGATGTTACCGTTGGGACAGATGAAAATGAACATCTGCATGCTCTTTGCTCAAGCTGTGCCACAATTGTAAAAAATGAATTTCCTCAAGTATTAACTGAAGGGTTTGAATAAAATAAAAAAGCTTGGTTACCCAAGCTTTTTATAATATAAAAAACTGCTTGAAGCAGTTTTTTTAAAATGCAGACAGAGCCATAGCTAGAGAGCTAAAGACAATAAGTAACAGCATCGCAACGACAACAACCATCGTTACTTTTTGAAAAGTAGATTTTTGTTTCTTTTTGTAAGCCATAGTTTCCTCAATATTTATTATTCTCAATTCTATTCTAGCAAGAAATTAGTAAAATGTCACACTATTTACCAGAATCAACTGTTTCGGATTTTGAAGTATCTTTTGGTTCTAAGAATTTTGCAAATGGATCTTCTTGTTTATCAGTTTTTGCTGTTGCTTTATCATTGTCTAAATCACCAGTTGAGACGCCTAGATCATCCATCATTTTATCGAAATCATCACGTTTTCTAAAAGTTAATCCCATATCGATATTACTCCTTATCATTTTTTATATATTTTACTACGAAAAGCCAAAAAAAGCCAGATAAATAGCAATAAAGTTTGCATTTAAAGCGAAAATCCAGTATAATGTTATGGAACGGTAGTTTGTGTAAAGCACTGCTACCTATAAAAAATATATTTTTTCTCAAAGGAGACATTTTAAAATGGCTAAAGAAGTTTACGACCGTAGCAAACCGCACGTAAATATTGGTACTATCGGACACGTTGACCATGGTAAAACTACCCTCTCAGCTGCAATCTCTAAAGTATTGTCTGACAAAGGTTACTCTAAAGCGACTGATTTCGCATCTATCGATGCTGCGCCAGAAGAACGCGAACGTGGTATCACTATCAACACTGCTCACATCGAGTACGAAACTGATAAACGTCACTATGCCCACATCGATGCCCCAGGTCACGCGGACTACGTTAAAAACATGATCACTGGTGCTGCCCAAATGGACGGTGCGATCCTCGTTGTTGCTGCAACTGACGGACCTATGCCACAAACACGTGAGCACATCTTGCTTTCACGTCAAGTTGGTGTTAAATACCTTATCGTATTCCTTAACAAAGCTGACCTCGTTGATGACGAAGAACTTATGGAACTTGTTGAAATGGAAGTCCGTGACCTCTTGTCAGAATACGACTTCCCAGGTGACGATACTCCAGTAATCGCTGGTTCAGCTCTTGGTGCTTTGAACGGTGAACCTCAATGGGTTGCTAAAGTTGAAGAACTTATGGACATCGTTGACGAATACATCCCAACTCCAGAACGTGACACTGACAAACCATTGTTGCTTCCAGTCGAAGACGTATTCTCAATCACTGGTCGTGGTACAGTTGCTTCAGGTCGTATCGAACGTGGTACTGTTAAAGTCAACGACGAAATCGAAATCGTTGGTATCAAAGAAGACACTAAAAAAGCTGTTGTTACTGGTATCGAAATGTTCCGTAAAACACTTGACGAAGGTCTTGCCGGCGATAACGTTGGTGTACTTCTCCGTGGTGTTCAACGTGACGAAATCGAACGTGGTCAAGTTATCGCTAAACCAGGTTCAATCACTCCACACACTAAATTCGAAGGTGAAGTTTACGTATTGAGCAAAGAAGAAGGCGGACGTCACACTCCATTCTTCGACAACTACCGTCCTCAATTCTACTTCCACACAACTGACGTTACTGGTTCAGTTAAACTTCCAGAAGGTACTGAAATGGTAATGCCTGGTGATAACGTTCACATCGACGTTGAACTTATCCACCCAGTTGCCATCGAACAAGGAACTACTTTCTCTATCCGTGAAGGTGGACGTACTGTTGGTTCAGGTATCGTAGCTGAAATCAAAGCATAATTCTTAAAGAGTTATTGAAGTGAACGCACTTCCAAAAAAACCTCACTAAATGTGAGGTTTTTTTGTTGCGTACTTTTGAGATGAGGATATAAAAAAACTCCCTTTAGGGGAGTTTTTTAGGCTTCATTTTTAATAAAGATTTCGCGATCAACAAAAGTATCCATTTGGAAATAAAATTTTTCTTGGATAATTTCGCTGGCATTTTTAAAGATATTCACATTACGTAATCCAGATTTATCAGTAACGGAGAGTTTAAAGCCTGTTAAATCAGGATTAATAATAATTTTAAGGAGGAAGCCTTGACCAGAATTTGGAACTTCTTCAAGGATACGTTTAAACTCAAAATTTCCGATATTATTTTGAGAAAATGTGGTATCTTTGAGAGTAAATTTCTTAACTTTCGGTGATAATGTGTAGCTGTATTTGCAGCCTTCAAGTTTTTTTTCAGTAATAAAAGCCATCTTTTATAGTGCCCTTTCTTTTAGTGCTTTAACAAAATTGTGAATTTCTGCTTCAGTATTGAGTTCTGAAAAAGAAACACGAATATTTTCTTTAAGTTTTGGGGATTGGATGCCATATACAGCTTCGAGAACATGTGAAGGATCAACCGTTCCCGCGGTACAAGCTGAACCAGTGGAAATTGCCACGCCAGCTAGATCAAGTTTTGCGAGCAATAAATCATGGTTTTTTCCTGGAAAACCGATGTTCACAACATGTGGCATACTTGGACCAAATTCGTGTGTATAATACTCAATATCTGCAAGGTCCTCAAGAAGCGAGGCTTTCAGTTTTTCAACATGTGCATAATTATCGCTCATGTTCTCTGTTGCAATTTGCAGTGCTTTTGCCATGCCTAGGAGGGAGTGGAGATTTTCTGTACCTGCACGACGTTTTTCTTCTTGCTCTCCCCCGTGGATAATACTGTCAAATTTTAGTCCAGCACGGTGATAAAGAAAGCCAACACCTTTTGGACCATGGAATTTGTGACCGCTAGCTGACAGAAAATCTATTTTTAGCTCCTCAGGATGTACGGGAATTTTACCCATTGTTTGTACCGCATCAACATGAAATACAGCTGGATGATTTTCTAAAAGTTGGCCCACTTCTTTGATGGGAAGCAGTTGACCAGTTTCATTATTCGCCATCATCATTGAAACAAGAATTGTCTCTTCCCGCAGTTCATTTTCAATCAATTGGGCAGGGAAAGAGCCGTCAGCTTGAGGCTGAACAAAAGTAACATCAAAGCCATGACGTGTTTTCAAGTAGTTAAGAGCATTAAGTACTGAGGGATGCTCTAAGGCAGTGGTGATAATATGATTCCCGTTTTGACGATGCGCTAATGCATAACCCACCAAAGCGGTGGAGTTGGATTCGCTTCCGCCGGAAGTAAAAGTAATTGTTCCAGGTGAAACTTGGAGTGCCTGAGCTACTGTTTCTCTTGCCTGACGCACGAGCTGGCTCGCTTGACGACCAAAAGTGTGCGTACTGGACGGATTACCAAAATTGTTAGCAAGAACTTCCGTCATGACATCAACAACTTCAGGAAGTATAGGTGTTGTTGCGGCATTGTCTAGATATATAATTGTTTTTTCCTCTCTTTCGAGTTTCTATTAAAAGTCTTATTTCAAGGGGGAAGGTCTTAGTGACTCAACCTCTATAATAAATGTATGTATTTCATTTATGTACTCTATACGAAAGCTTGATGACAATCGTAAGTTCCCATTATATCTATATTACCATGTTTTATATTTTTTTTCTGCAATTCGAACGCTTACGCTAAATTTTTTAAAGGAAATGAAGTTATGAGAAGAGAAAGAAGAAGCTAAAGTAAGGACAGAACATGAAAAAAGTCACCTAGGCAGAGAGGTGACCTTTGAAAGATGTATTAATTATATTATTGTGATCTGCCTATGCCAATTATAACACTGACACGTATTAAAGTATAATTTTTTAAACGATGTGGAACAATCTAGAAATGAAGGATATAATAAATTTAAGCTTGATAAACAATCTTATAGGAAGGGAAGAAAAGAGATATGGAATATAACTTACTAGGTATCTCGGCATTAATTGTAATTATTTTAGGATTAACATGGCTCAAGGATGGCGAAAAAATGGATCCACCATTGAAGAAGAGGATAGTGATCGACGGTGTAACGATAGCAATCTTTTGGGGTGTTTTCGAATTTTATAAGTTTTCAAATGTGAAAATGTACACCCATGAAATAGAATTTGTCATCAATAGTTCCTTACTTTTTTTCTTTGCACGTATGCTTCAACTCATTTGTCAAATCAATCCATTATTTCAAGAGCTCTTTGTCTATCTCAAGTCAAAAGGGGTTACTCTGGAGGACAAAAAAATAAAAGAAGAAACGCCAAAAGAAAAGAATGAGGATAATAGAGAGCACTAACGATTTCAAGGTCTGTTAACAAAAGACAACGTGATTGAGAAGAAGATATGATAAAGTAAATACGGCAAATCAAAATAGCGATTAAAATTTCCTGAATGTGAAGCCTCGTCTTGCCAGCGTGGCTTTTTTTCATATAAAAAACCAGCTAAAAGCTGGTAAGTAATGAACTTAAATATTGTTCAGAATAGACTTTAGTCTTGATTTTTATCAAATTTGAAGAGTGGAGATACTGGACGTCCTTCGTGAATACGAAGAATTGCATCTGCCATGTGTTTGTCTACGCTAAGGTATTTTACATTGTTAGGTTTACGGTTTTTAGTAGCGACAGAATCAGTGACGAGAACTTCACAAATACCTGACTTTTCAAGTAAGTCAGCAGCGGTCTTAGTAAAGAGACCGTGACTTGCTACGGCATAAACATCTCCAGCGCCTGCTTCGCGTACGACAGAAGCAGCATTTGAGAAGGTTACACCTGTGTTGAGGATATCGTCAATGAGAATAACTTTTTTCCCTTCAACATTACCGATGATATAACCATTTTCACGTTTTGCATCGTCATCTTCATAGTCAACGATGGCAATAGGAGCTTCTAAATATTCCGCGAGACTACGCGCGCGTTTGATACCTGAGTTTTTAGGAGCAACAACCACAACGTCATCGCCAGACAATCCCTGATTCATGTAGTACTCAGCAAAAAGTGGAACAGTGAAGAGATTATCGACAGGAATATCAAAGAAACCTTGTACTTGAACTGCGTGGATATCTAAAGTGAGTACACGATCTGCTCCCGCTTTAACGAGCATATCAGCGACAAGCTTAGCTGTGATTGGTTCACGACTTGAAGCAGTTCGGTCTTGACGCGCATAACCAAAGTATGGCATAACGATATTGACAGAATGTGCAGATGCACGGACGCAAGCATCAATCATGATCAACAATTCCCAAATGTTATCATTGACGGGACAACTTGTTGACTGGATAATATAAACATCATGATTACGAACACTTTCTTCCATGTTAATCATGATTTCTCCGTCAGAAAATTGTTTTGAAGTTACTTTCCCCAAAGGAACATCCATAATTTTGCTAATTTTTTCAGCCAATTCGGGATTTGAGTTCAGTGAAAAAAGTTTAAGTTGTGCGTCAGAATAAGTCACAGTTTTTCTCCTATAATATTATGATATGTCTATTCTATCAAATTTGAGGGGGATTGCATAGCGCTATTTACGTGAAACATTTCACGTTATATCGACAGAGTTAGAATAAAAAAATTTTTAATGCAAGTGGTTTGATAATTCGAGTCCTCTTCTTATCAATCTATCGTGTGTAATAGGCCAAGTGTTTTAGCTACCGAAGTTAGGCGTAGACATGGTAAAATAAGAAGAATGTTATGTCACAAGATGAGAGAAATAAAAATAATATAAGAAGAGCGGCAAGACTTCTTAGCAGTACTTAAACTACTGAGAGGACACAGACCACGTCATCTTTTTGACTGTCTTTGAGTAAATAAGAGCTGTCAAGGACCTTTGTTTCTTTTTGTCTGGTCAAAGCAAGAGAAAAATGTAGGGCTTTGCATGAGTAGAGCTTTTTTTAGTGAGGGAGAACAAATGAAAAAGAAAACACTAACGATAATTGGTTTGCTGTTTATAGCGGTCAGTTTATCATCATGTACAAAAAATAAACATGTGACTCAGGAAGGAAACCAATCTCAAGTTGAAATTACGACACCACAAGGTGAAAAAGTAAAAATTCCGCAAAATATTCAGAGAGTTGTGTCCCTCTCACCCGCAGTGACACAAGTGATTAACGATCTTGGGCAAAAAGATAAACTTATTGCTGTAGATACGCAAAGTCCTAAGTATGTTAAGGGTTTGGAAAAAGTGCAGCAGACAGACCTTATGAACCTGGATCTTGAAAAAATAATGGCGCTCAAGCCAGAACTTTTATTTGTGAGTGATTTGACCCTGTTCCAATCGGAAGATAAAATTAAGAAACTCCAGGATAAAGGAACGGCAGTTGTTGTCTTACCTACAGAAAAGAATTTTAAAGAAATCGAAGATAATATTTGCCTTGTGGCGACAGCTTTAAACCAAAAAGAAAAAGGGGAGCAAGTGACGCGTCAGATGGAGAAAGACATCGCTGCTTTTAAAGAACAAGCCACAAAAATAAGTCCTAAGAAAAGAGTGCTGTTTGAAATCGCTGCTTCTCCAGAAATTTATAGTATGGGAAAGGATACTTATATCAATGAGATGATTGAAACGATTGGAGCTGAGAATGTGATGGCCAAAGAGGCAGGAGCAATCAAAGTTTCAGAAGAAGCAGCAATTATGGCTAATCCAGATGTGATCTTAACAAATGTAGAATATGTCCCGGATCCTATTAATGATATTTTAAGATTGAAAGGTTGGGAAGAGGTGACAGCAGTAAAAAATAAAGCTGTTTACTCTATTGATAACGAAAGAAGTTCGCTTCCCAATCAACATATAGTAAAAGCAATGACAGAAATGGCCAAAGCGGTATATCCTGATGTATACAAAAATTTCAAATAAGAATAGAATAAGCATCCTTGTTCTACTTTTGGCACTGTCTTTACTGGCAATGCTTCTCAGTCTTCGCATAGGAAGTGCTCCGATATCAGTAGGCGATTTAATGAATATGATGATAGGCAGAGGGAATAGTTCTGCTCCTCTTTTGCAGGACATTCTTCTTGAAGTGCGCATGCCCCGGATTTTGCTCAGCTTTCTTGTTGGTTTAGCCTTGGGTGCGAGTGGAACTGTGATGCAGTCCCTTCTACAAAATCCTTTAGCTTCTTCCTATACCTTAGGTGTATCATCCGGTGCTTCATTAGGGGCTTCAACTGTGATGCTATTCGGTATTAATTTTATGAGCCCTTCCATTTCGATGAGCCTTGCGGGCTTTGCTTTTGGACTTGTAACTGTTGTTATCGTTTTACTCTTTGCTCAACAATTTTCCCAAGCCTTAGAGAATCAAACTATTATTTTGGTGGGAATGGTATTTTCTTTGTTTGTGAATTCCTTTTTAACCTTAATGATGACTTTTTCGCCGGATTATATGCAACGTATCATTTTCTGGCAATTAGGGAGTTTTTCGGGGGCTTCATGGGAAAACGTACAGCTCCTTGCTTTGCTTTTTGCCTTTAGTTTTTTCTGCTTGATTTACTTTCACCGAGAAATGGATATTTTGAGTTTTGGTGATGCCTTTGCTTTGAGTCAAGGAGTAGAAGTCAAGCGTACGAAAGTTATTTTAATTGGTTTGTCGACTTTGCTCACAGGAGCCAGCGTAGCCATGACCGGAGTGATTGGCTTTGTTGACTTGATTGCACCTCATGTCGCTCGCCGGTTGTTTGGGGCGACACATAAGTGGGTTCTCCCTAGTTCAGCACTTGTGGGCGGCTTGCTCTGTGTTCTTGCGGATACTGTGGCAAGAAGTGTTTTCCAATCAAGAGAATTACCAATTGGAGCGGTAACAGCCCTCATTGGTGCGCCATTCTTCTGCTATATTTTCTTTAGGAAAGGACAAGTATGAGATGTTAAAAGTTGAAAATCTGAAGGTGGAGTATTCGGGAAAAGAAATTCTTTCTGATATTAATTTTTCTGTCAAAGCAGGGGAGAGGTTAGCAATTTTAGGGCCAAATGGTAGTGGAAAATCGACGCTTTTGAAGAGTCTCGCTGGTTTGCTAAAATATGAAGGAAAGATTGAGTTTAACGAACAATCATTGACAACATTAAAAAGAATTGAATTAGCGGAAAAAGTGGCTCTTCTCTCTCAAAATCCAGCTGTATATTTTTCTTATTCCGTCTATGAAACCTTGATGATGGGGCTCTACACCCAACTGAGAAAACGATTTATGGCAGTGGCACGCGCCCAAGATAAGGCACGTGTAGCACAAGTGATGGTGGCGCTTGATTTGGATAAGATAAAAGATCAACAACTGTCAACACTTTCTGGGGGCCAACTGCAGCGTGTCTTTTTTGCCCGGACATTATTACAGAACCCTCAAATTGTTTTATTGGATGAACCCAATAATCATTTGGATATCTATTACCAACTAGAAATGTTGCGCAATATTGATAAGTATTTTACTCAAAATCAAATCATCATTGCTGTTTTTCATGATATTAATTTAGCTCTGTCTTTTTCGGAAAATATTTTGGTTTTACAGGAAGGAAAAATCTTAAAACAAGGAAAAGCCAACGCGGTACTTTCTCGCTCTTTTTTGGAGCAAGTTTACCAGACTGATGTTTTGGATTATTTGCTTGAAAAACATAAATTTTGGCAGGAAATTGATAAAAAGCAAGAATAGAGACAGATTTTGTCAAGTCAAATAAAAATAAAAAAAGGCAACGTTAACGTTGTCTTTTTTTATTCTTTCGAACAATCCTTTTTTAATGATAAAGGAGCTTGGTGTATTAATATAGACCTCAAAGAATAACATATGTCTAACAAAATAAAGTCAGATATTGAGGAAGAATCATAAATTTGCTATACTAAGGTGTTATATGGCTTATAATTGCAACTAAGGATATGGAAAAATGAATGAAATAACAAAAGAGGAGCAGCGTGACGTTCAGTTAGGACTCATGTCTTATATCGATAGGGTTTGTCGTGAGCACGGTATAGAATACTCTATTAGTGCTGGGACGCTGCTTGGTTCGGTAAAATATAAGGGTTACATACCTTGGGATGATGATATCGATATGATGTTAACGCGTCCCAACTATGAACGTTTAATGGAAGTGCTTATGGGTGAGTTACCGGAACACTTCACACTTTTGTATTATAAGAGCCATACTGCGTACCTCCCTTTTGCTAAATTATATGATAACCGCACTTATTTTATAAGTGAATTGGATACCTTGAATAAAGGGACTGGACTTTTCGTTGATATCTTTCCTTTAGATAGTTTGCCGGAAAATAAAGTTAAAGGAGAACAATTTAAGAAAAAAGTACGCACCGCAGTGACCAAGCTCGTTTCATCAGCGCCCAATGGGCTTTCATATGCAAGTTCTGAGAAACGCCTTTATTTTTTAGTGAAGTCCCTCCTCTGGCTCCCTTACCATTTACGGTATAAAGGGCGCAGCCGTGTATTGGCTGAAAAAGTGGATATACTCATGCAAAAATATAATGATGAAGAGCATAAGTTTTGTAATTTCGTATGGTCGCCACCAAAGAGAACAGGATATTTTGATAAAGGTATTTTTACGGAATATGAAGATATTGATTTTGAACATTTAAAGCTCAGGAAAATCAAAAATCATGACGTTTATTTAAGTGAACTCTATGGAGATTGGCGAAACCCTCCGAAAAAAAGAGCGGTACGCAACCACAGTTATTACCGGTGGTATTGGAAAGAGAAAAATGACTAAGACAGCTGTACTTGTTGCCACTTATAATGGCGAAAAATTACTACAAAAACAATTGGATACGATTCGGGAACAGGAATTGAAGCCCGATTTTGTTCTTTTTAGAGATGATCGTTCAACAGACAATACTGTAGCCTTTTTAAAGAACTATATTGCAAAATATAATTTAGAGCATTGGATTATTAAAGTGAATGAGAAAAATATCGGTTGGCGTCTGAACTTTCGTCAGCTTTTAGTCGATACTTTGAATTATGATATTGACATAGCTTTCTTTTCTGATCAGGATAATATCTGGCATTTGGATAAAAATCTACGACAGGTCCGTGTCATGGAAGCTCATCCTGAAATAGAGCTGCTTTCTGCAGATATAGAGGTAAAAAAAGTTTCTGAGGCTGTGGCGGATTTACCGAGCTGGTTTAAATATTATGAGTTTGATAAGGACCAAGAGTTTTCCAAATACCCTCCTCGATTTGGTTACTCTTCTTATCGTGTCGGCTGGGTGGTTGGTATGCGTCGAAACTTTATCACTGATATTGTGGAATACTGGAAGCCTGAATACAATATTACTCATGATGTACTTGTTGCCGCTCTATCCAGTTTAACCGAGACAGGGTATAATTTAAACCAGGTAGTAGGGACACATCTGCTCCATGATGGTAACGCTACTGGAGACAGGCTTTTAACCTTGTCTTCACCCAAACAAGTACATGTGGATGAACTTTATAAATTTGTCGGTTTCTATGATGTAATGTATCACGTCTTACAAAAACGCAATTCGCAATACGCACCTCGAGTAAGGGCTTATTATGAGTTTTATGTTAAACGTCACGAAATGGCGCGGGATAATAAATTCTGGGGTGTATTAATACAAATCGTTAAAGATTGGCATTGTTATGATGGAATGAGTGGGCGTCTACGGGATATTTTATTTGCTTTTAAAAAATAGAGTGAGGTAGAAAAGTGTACGATCGGTACGTAGAGCAACATATTGCTCACCATGTGGGTGCTCAAGACGATGAATATTATAAATTTGGTTATCGTGTTTTTGGCCCCTATCTTTTTGGGATGAGTGTCTGGCTTTACCAAGAAACAAGAAAACAAAATTTAAAAAGAATTCTGTTTTTGGCACGTGATGGATACATGGCTAAAGAAGCATTTGATGTAATTTTTGGAGAAAATAAATTTGACGGTGAACAAGTGAAAAGCAGTTATATTTATGCTTCACGTCGTAGTTTTGCTGTTCCATCCTTTACCGAATGTCAGAACGTGGAAGAAGTTTTCAGCAAATACCCTTATCTGAAAACGAGTTTTGGTAAAACTCTGAAGAAGTTAGGATTAAATACTAAAGACATAAAAAAATTACCGCAATCACTGCATGATACAGTATTTAATAATACAGAAGAGCTTTTGGCTCATACTGAAGCGCGTGAAGCATTGGAGCAGCTTTTCCCAAAGATTTTACAGAACAGTTACCAAGAAGAAAAATTGCTCCAAGAATATTTTAAGCAGGAAAAGATACAAGGTGATGTTGCGATTTTTGATATAGGATGGCATGGGACCTTACAAAATGCTCTTTTCTCCTTAAAGGAAAAATTAAATATAAGAAGCATAAGAGGTTATTACACAGGAATAGTTCCCAAAGTAATGACACCTTCCTTGGAAAAAAGTCAAGGTTACCTTTTTGATAGCCACCATCATCCCGCCTATTATAAGTTTATGGGATTAAACTTTCCAATTTTTGAGCGGCTTTTTCAGCCTCAAGAGGGTTCTTGTATAGGCTTTAAAAAAGAAGGGGAACGAATTTTACCTCAGTTAGAAAACTTCTTTCATGAAAAAGGGAGCGAGGATCAGGCTAATCTTTTAGCAATACAGGCGGGGGCTTTGGCCTTTGTAAAAAGTTTTTCAGAAGAGCTATCATCAGACAGCCCTTACTGGTATGAGAAAGAAGCTAACTTTTGGTTTAGTGGCTTTGAACAAACAATAAAAAAACCAAAGATGTCAGAGGTCCAAGCCTTGGGACGTTTAACTTTTGAAAATGAAGGAGAGCTTTATTCTTTAGCTGCTCCCCAAAAACTTATCACCTATATATTTAAACCACATCGGTTTATACGAGACTTTCAGAAGAGCTGGAAGGTGGGTTTTCTCAAAAGTCTTTTTAAACTACCCTTGCCCTATTATGCGTTTATAAAAAAGTTTTATAAATTAGAGATTTGAACCTAATAAAAAATCATATCTGTCTTGATATGATTTTTTATTACTTAAGTACGTTTGACTATACGATAGAGAAGTGACTTGAAATATTGGAATTCAGAAGTTTGGTGGTAGATAAGGAGGAGGAGCCCGTTTGGCAAAACCAGAGCCAAAATGATGCTCGCCATTAGACTTATCCAATTATTCGTTATCCTACTTAACAGTAAGGTAGAGGCACTACTTAAAAGTAATATGCATCCAAAAATTGCAAGATATTTAAGCTGTTCAATAATATAATCCGAAATTGGTCGATTAAAAAGTGGTGAATAGATATATTTGGGGAAACTGTAGCCATAGAGAATCAGGGTACTTAAGAAGGTACCAAGAAGTACCCCTGTGAGCCCCATAAAAGTGACAAAAAACAAGGAAAAACCAAGATTCAGTACCGCACCAATAACCGGAATATGCCGATTTTCATAGAAAATACCAGAAGCATCTTGGAAAAGACGAATGGGTTTGCGCATGCCTAATACATAGAAATTCAAAACGATCATGAGTAAGACGGGAAAACTCAAGGTGAACTTATCACCAAGCCATACAGCGATAAAAGGTTGCATTGCGAGTAAGACAGCAGAAGAAACACTTGAAAAAATCCAAAAAGTAGCAAAGCTAAGATTTTTATAAACATCGAATGATTTTTCAGTATTCTTCTCTGTGAGGAGGTTGCCGATGCTTGCAGTTAAACCACCAAGAGCTGCCATAAGTAATCCAGAAATATTCCCAGTAATTAAGGTATAGTTAGAGTATAATCCCATTGTCGTTAACCCAAGAAACTTGGTGATAACGAGACTGTCGGACCCCATAACGACAAAAGTCCCAATATTATGATAGAACATGCCGTAAATTTGCTTTTTGAAACGCTGTAAAATTTCTGGTTCCAGCTTGCGAACATTTTTTTCTTTAAGCCAAGGGTAACGTCGATCTGCATAAGACTGGATAAATAGATTTTCGATAATGGAAAAAAGGAGCGCTGAGATAAGGTAAAGTGCAAAACTTTTGAAGGCAAAGAGGACAATGATATAAGCGAGATTAACGACTATGGTGTAAAGTGTATCAAAGATATTGACGATGTAGTTTTTTTGATCTGCATACAAAATGCTGCGTTTATAACTGAAAAGATAACCTGCAACACTGTTGGCTAAAAAGAGAAGGTAAATAATAAAAATGTTGTCATGGATGCCTTGATAAGAGCTAAAAAAGTTTAAAAAAGGAAGTAAAAGTAAACCTAAAAGCAACACAATCGCAGCGACTATACGATAAGCAGTACGATAAAAGTGCATCAAAGATTTCATTGTTTCAATATCCTTTTCAGCAATGTAGCGGTACATATTGAAAACTATAGCACTACCAATACCTAATTCTGCGATGGAAAGCATGGAGAGAATACTGGTAAAGAGACCGTTTAGGCCTTGATAACTAATTCCTAAGGTATAAATAAAAACAGTTCGGGTAACAAACCCCAAAAGCATCCCAATTATTTTTTGAATGATTGTAAAAGATGAATTTCGTAATGAGTTAACGACGCGCATCGACTTTTCCTTTTCAGTTGAGTTTTTGAAATCCTTCTTATTATAACACGATTTGAGGGGCTCTATATTTTAAAAAAGGCGCGTTAAAAAATGTTCAAAAACGCAGATGAAAGTGAGCGTTTTCTTTTGCTGAGCTTAGACGCCTAAAACCGTTATAGATTGCTCTTATGAAGCTTTTTTTATCCTCAAAAATATAGTATAATGAGCACAGTGCTCTTCTATACAAAAATGAGTTTACTTGTGGGAAAGAAAATTGATTTTTGGATAGAAATGAGAAGCACAGAAAACTTGAAAAGCGGGAGAAAACATGACAAAAGAAACTTTCAGAATGAATTTTGCAGGACGCGAGCTTGTTGTTGAAACAGGTCAAGTTGCCAAGCAAGCCAATGGTGCAGTTGTTGTTCGCTATGGAGACACAACCGTGCTGACTGCAGCAACCATGTCGAAAAAAATGGCAAACGGTGATTTTTTCCCTTTGCAAGTTAATTATGAAGAAAAAATGTATGCCGCAGGAAAATTTCCTGGAGGCTTTAATAAGCGTGAAGCACGCCCATCAACTTATGCTACTTTGACTGCCCGTTTGATTGATCGTCCTATACGTCCAATGTTTGCTGATGGTTTTCGAAATGAAGTGCAAGTCATTAATACTGTACTTTCCTATGATGAAAACGCGAGTGGACGCATGGCAGCGATGTTCGGAAGTTCCTTGGCACTAGCCATTTCAGATATTCCTTTTGACGGTCCGATTGCGGGTGTTGAAGTGGGCTATATAGATGGAGAAATTGTCATTAATCCCGATGTTGAGCAGACCCTACAGTCTGATTTGGATCTTATTGTCGCTGGAAATATAGATGCGATCAATATGGTAGAGTCAGGTGCAAAGGAATTATCAGAAACGGTTATGCTCGAAGCTCTCCTTGCAGGACACGAGGCGATTAAAGAACTTATTGCTTTCCAAAATGAGATTGTTGCCAAAGTTGGTAAGGACAAGGCAGAGGTTGAACTTTTACGTGTCGATGAAACGTTGAAAGCTCAAATTATTGCAGACTATAATAAAGACTTGCAAGCTGCTGTACAAGTGGAAGAAAAGCTTGCGCGTGAAGCTGCAACTCAAGCCCTTAAAGAGCGTGTCAAAGCAGAATATGAAACAACCTATGCCCAACACGAAGAGTTTGAACGAATCATGCGTGATGTTGCTGAGATTCTGGAGGGAATGGAACATACAGAAGTCCGCCGACTCATCACAGAGGATAAAATTCGTCCTGATGGTCGTAAAGTCGACGAAATTCGTCCTTTGGAAGCAGAAATCGACTTTACACCAAATACAATTACCCACGGCTCAGCTCTCTTTACACGAGGGCAAACGCAAGCCTTGTCAACTTTGACTTTGGCCCCGATGGGTGAAGCACAAGTTATTGATGGCTTGGATCTTGAATATAAAAAACGTTTCATGCACCACTATAATTTTCCGCAGTATTCAGTAGGAGAAACTGGACGTTATGGTGCACCTGGACGCCGCGAAATAGGTCATGGTGCACTTGGTGAACGCGCGCTTGAGCAAGTGATGCCGTCACTGGAAGAATTTCCTTATGCGGTACGTTTAGTTGCGGAAGTACTAGAGTCAAATGGCTCTTCATCGCAAGCTTCGATTTGTGCAGGGACACTGGCCTTGATGGCTGGAGGAGTACCGATCAAGGCACCTGTAGCTGGAATTGCTATGGGCTTAATCTCGGATGGTTCCAACTATACTATTTTGACAGATATTCAAGGTTTGGAAGATCACTTTGGCGATATGGATTTCAAAGTTGCAGGTACACGTGAGGGGATTACTGCTTTACAAATGGACATCAAAATTTCAGGGATCACTGCCGAAATTTTGGCAGAAGCTCTTGCACAGGCAAAACGTGCGCGCTTTGAAATATTAGATGTGATTGAAGCAACGATTTCGGAACCCCGTTCAGAACTTGCACCATCAGCGCCTAAAATTGATACGATTAAAATTGATACGGATAAAATTAAGGTTGTTATTGGTAAGGGCGGCGAAACGATTGACAAAATTATCGAAGAGACAGGTGTCAAAATCGACATTGATGAAGATGGACTTTGTTCTATCTTTTCGCCTGACCAGGCAGCGATTAATCGCGCGAAAGAAATCATTACAGAATTAGTCCGCAAAGCCAAGGTTGGCGATGTGTATGAAGCCAAGGTAGTAAGAATCGAAAAATTCGGAGCATTTGTTCATCTTTTTGGCCATACTGATGCCATGGTGCATATTTCAGAACTTGCATGGGATCGCACGAACAAAGTAGAAGATGCCTTGAAGCTTGGAGATCTTGTTAAAGTCAAGATTACAAAAGTTGATGACAAAGGTCGTGTTGACGCCTCAGTACGTGCTTTACTAGAAAAACCGGAAGGCTATGTAGAACCTGAGCATAAGCCACGCGAACGTCGTAATGGGAATAACGGAAATGGTCATCGTGGATACCATAAAGAAAAACCATCTGGGCCTAAATTTGAGCGTCGTGAACGCAAAGCGCCAGTCATAGACGAAGAGTTTCCAGAATTATCAACAACTCGACCAGAATGATAAAAAGGAGAAAGGCGCAGTGTAATGCGCTTTTCCTATAGATTTTTGCTATAATAAATGAATATGAAAAATAAAAAGAGAGGCTTTTGGCAGGAAGCCATCCGTGTCACTAAAGAAAATGATCCTGCTGCACGAACTGGGCTAGAAGTTCTCTTGACTTATCCGGGAGTAAAAGCTTTAGCAGCACATCGTTTTAGTCATTGGCTTTGGACGCATAACTTTAAACTTTGGGCGCGGATGAACTCACAGTTTTGGCGTTTTTGGACACAAATTGAAATTCACCCAGGAGCAACGATTGCTCACGGCGTTTTTATCGATCACGGTTCTGGATTGGTTATCGGTGAGACAGCGATAGTAGAAACAGATGTTAAACTTTATCACGGAGTAACCCTTGGGGGAACAGGAAAAGATAAAGGAAAACGTCATCCTACGGTGCGTAAGGGGGCCTTAATATCAGCACACTCACAGTTGCTTGGTCCTATCGAAATTGGTGAAAATGCCAAAGTAGGTGCTGGTGCTGTTGTCGTAAGTGATGTTCCACCTGAAGTTACAGTAGTAGGAATTCCAGCAAAAGTGGTTCGAGTTAAGGGACAAAAAGATTCAGAGAAAATTTCGTCCATAGAAGAAAAAAGGGAGGCGAGCTATCATGCTTCACATCTATAACACAATGACAAGAAAAATCGAGGAGTTCCATCCCCTTGAAGAAAATAAGATAAAGATGTATGTTTGTGGACCAACAGTCTATAACTACATTCATATCGGGAATGCACGTTCTGTTGTTGCTTTTGATTTAATCCGTAGATATATGGAATACAAGGGCTTTGAAGTGACTTACGTCTCTAACTTTACAGATGTTGATGATAAAATTATCAAAGGAGCAGCTCAAGAGCACCTTACACCACTTGAATTATCTGACAAATATATTGCCGCATTTTATCAAGATACAGATGCTCTCAATGTCAAACGTGCAACAGTAAATCCAAGAGCCACTAACTATATTGACAAGATGATTACTTTTATTCAAGATTTAATGGATAAAGGGTTCGCTTACGAAGCAGAAGGCGACGTTTATTTTCGTGTTTCAAAATCAGAAGGTTATGCGAAGCTCGCAAATAAAAATTTAGAAGAACTGCTGCAAGGTGCTTCTGGTCGAACAGATGAAGAAACATCACGTAAAGAAAGCCCCGCGGATTTTGCCTTATGGAAAGCTGCGAAAAAAGACGAAATTTCTTGGTCAAGTCCTTGGGGTGAAGGACGCCCAGGTTGGCATATCGAATGTTCAGTGATGAGCAGTGACCTCTTAGGGGATACTTTGGATATACATGCTGGAGGAGCAGACCTCGAGTTTCCCCATCATACCAATGAAATTGCGCAATCAGAAGCGAAAACAGGTAAAAAATTTGTAAACTACTGGATGCACAATGGTTTTGTAAATGTTAGTGGCGAAAAAATGTCCAAGTCTTTAGGAAACTTTAAAACCGTGCATGAAATGCTTGACGTAGTAAGTCCAACAGTTCTCCGCTTTTTCTTGGCTACGACTCACTATCGCCGACCTGTTAACTTTACGGATGAAGCCGTACAAGATGCAGAAAACAATGTCAAAAAGATTGAAAATGCTTACCGCAATCTTGAAGTAGAGGGTCAGGCTGACTTAGAAGCTCTTGCTAAATTTAAAGCAGAGTTTGAAACAGCAATGGATGAGGACTTCAATATTGCGAATGGTTTAACTGTTTTTTATGATTTCATCACTTGGGTAAATAAGGGAAATGGCGGATTAGAAGTGAAAGCTTTCTTTGAGGATGTTCTCTTAATTCTCGGCTTGCATTTTGAAAATCAAGATACAAGCTTAGATGCTGAAATTGAAGACTTAATCGAAGCAAGACAAGCGGCAAGAGCAGCACGAGATTTTGCTCAAGCAGACAAAATTCGTGATGAATTAAAGGCACAAGGAATTGTGCTTGAAGATACTGCTCAAGGTGTGAGGTGGCATCGTGAATAAAAAAGATGCAGAGTTATTAAATGGTGTAGCACTCGCTTATATTGGAGATGCTGTTTATGAAGTTTTCATTAGAGACTATCTCTTAGATAAAGGTCTAACCAAACCTGGAGAACTTCAACGTCAAGCGACTCAATATGTTTCCGCGAAAGCGCAGGCTGCCTTGATTCGTAAAATGGAAGAAGTGGACTTTCTAACAGAGGAGGAACTTCTTTACTTCAAGCGTGGGCGAAATGCACACTCTAAAACAACAGCTAAAAACACAGATGTTGTGACTTATCGTATATCGACAGGTTTTGAAGCAGTTGTAGGTTTCTTGCACTTGACTAAAAAGACAGAACGTTTAGAAGAATTTGCTGATTTTTGCATTAAGAATATCGACATATCTGCAAAATAGTTCAAAATATTTCTCAAAAGCATATTTTTTCGTTACAATACATAACAAGAGATGTATATTAAAGAAAAGAAGCTGGACAAGAAATATGTATAGAGTAATCACAATGTCAGGCTATGATGAACCATGGTGGTTTTTTGAAGACTGGCAAAAAGATATTCAATCAGTAGATGAATATGAAGACTTCTATCAAGCTTTGAAAAAGTACAAAAGTGAATGGCTAAAAATGGCAAAAAGCTATAAAGAATTTAAAAGCCAAGACGACCTTTTAGCTGCATTCTGGAGAAGTGGAGATGAGATCTGGTGCGAAGAATGTGCAGGATACCTCCAACGTTATCAAAGTTTGATGCTGTTAGAAGATTGGCATGTGCTTCCAGTAGAGAAAAAACGCTGGGCATATGGTAAATCTTCTGGAGACTTACCTCCCAAATTTTGTAATAAATTTTGGGATAAAAAATAATCAAATGCAAAAGACTTCTAGCCACTCAGCTAGAAGTCTTTTAATGTCAAAAAGTCTCCAAGTAAAACGTTATTGAAGATTAAGTTATTTTGTTATAATTATTTTATAATCAAAATCTAATCGAAATAGAAAGGAGCCCTTCTTGAAAAAACTGCTTGTTATCACTGATGTTACATTAGCTCTTACTGCTGTTCTTTTAATTTTTGCTGTGAAACAGGGTGAGCATCCGGTTGTAGCACCAACAATAGAGTTTGCGAAAGCAGAACAATACAGACCAGAAAAAACAGTGAATATTGAACAAATAAAGATGGGAAATTTTGAAACTATTCATGGGGATTGGGTCAATTATGAAAGTGATATTGATGGCAGAAGAGTACGTGTTTTGGATACAAAAGTGACGAAGCAGAAACGGGACTTCTATCTCCAATATGGAGGTATAAATGAACAAACAGGTCAGGTTTACTTGTGGATGTACTTAGAAGGAATCGCTCCTGAAAACGGCTCACGATTTGAAATTTATCCTAAAGGCACGCCTATTCCGGTCAAATTAAGAAATGGCACGATTGATTACTCAGGTAAATATGATCCAACGTCTCGAGAAAAAGACCGAATTCTACCAGAAGGTTCAGCGCGAACAGTAGAGGAACTCGCTTCGTTGGTCTTGTATCGGGATGGTGAAGCCGTAGTGTAAAAATAAACAGGAAAATACTCTTGAAAAAATTTTTGAAAAGAGTTAAAATAGTCCTATCATAAAAACTCGATGGTCAAGGCTCGGGAAGATATGTGCTTTTTAGCATGTATTTTTCACTGGCTTTGGCTTTTTGTTTTGTAAAAATGGAGAAATTATGGAATTTCAAGAAAAATATGATGTTATAGTGATCGGGGCAGGGCATGCTGGTGTAGAGGCAGCACTCGCTTCAGCTCGTATGGGCACCAAAACCCTTTTATTAACAATTAACCTCGACATGGTTGCTTTCATGCCCTGCAATCCTTCAATCGGTGGTTCTGCCAAAGGAATAGTCGTTCGTGAAATCGATGCCCTAGGTGGGGAGATGGGACGAAATATTGACAAGACCTATATTCAGATGAAAATGTTGAATACGGGTAAAGGACCTGCAGTCCGTGCCTTGCGTGCACAAGCAGATAAGGCGTTGTACTCTCAGGAAATGAAGCATACAGTTGAAAATCAAGAGAATCTAACCTTACGTCAAGCAATGGTAGAAGAAATTTTGGTTGATGCTGGAAAAGTAACAGGTGTAAAAGTTACAACTGGAGCGAAGTATGCTGCTCAAGCTGTTATCGTTACTACAGGAACTGCTTTACGCGGTGAAATTATCATTGGTGAGCTTAAATATTCCTCAGGACCAAACAATTCGCTAGCCTCTGTCAGCTTGGCTGATAACTTACGCAATTTAGGATTTGAAATTGGCCGCTTCAAAACAGGGACACCGCCACGTGTGCTTTCATCAAGTATTAACTATGATGCGACAGAAATTCAACCAGGGGATGAAAAGCCAAATCACTTTAGCTTTTTGTCAAAAGATGAAGATTACCTCACAGAGCAGATTCCTTGTTGGCTTACCTACACAAGTAAAACAACACATGAGATTATTCAAGAAAATTTGCACCGTGCTCCAATGTTTTCAGGGATTGTCAAAGGTGTAGGTCCACGTTATTGCCCTTCTATAGAAGATAAAGTTGTACGTTTTGCGGATAAACCCCGCCACCAACTTTTCTTGGAACCAGAAGGACGCAATACAGAAGAAGTTTATATCCAAGGTTTATCCACAAGTTTACCGGAAGATGTTCAGTTTGATTTGGTTCGCTCTATTCCTGGTTTAGAAGATGCAAAAATGATGCGTACTGGTTATGCCATCGAATATGACGTGGTTCTGCCTCACCAGCTCCGTCCAACATTGGAAACGAAACTTGTTTCGGGGCTTTTCACTGCGGGACAAACAAATGGTACATCTGGTTATGAAGAAGCAGCTGGTCAAGGATTGGTTGCGGGAATCAATGCAAGTCTTAAAGTTCAAGGCAAAGAAGAGCTCATCCTAAAACGAAGCGATGCATATATCGGAGTAATGATTGATGACCTTGTGACTAAGGGCACATTAGAGCCTTATCGATTATTGACTTCTCGTGCCGAGTATCGCTTAATTTTACGTCATGATAACGCAGATATGCGTTTGACATCTATTGGACGAGGAATTGGTTTAGTTGGTGACGAGCGCTGGGATGCTTTCCAAGATAAACTCACTTCTTACCAAACAGAAATCGCTCGTCTTAATAAAGAAAAACTTAAACCACTTGCGGATACGCAAGAAAAACTTGGAATGATGGGATTTGGCCCAATCAAAGATGCTTTGACGGGCATCGAGTTCTTAAAACGCCCTGAAGTGAAGTATTCTGATGTCGTTAGATTTGTCGGCGAATCTTCTGAAGAACTTGATCGAACAGTCATCGAACTTATTGAAACAGAAGTTACTTATGAGGGCTACATCAAAAAAGCAAAAGAACAAGTTGAAAAGATGCACCGCTTAGAAGCTAAGCGCATTCCTAAAAATATGAATTGGGATGCCTTAGACAGTATCGCAACGGAAGCGCGCCAAAAGTTCAAGAAAATAAATCCTGAAACCTTAGGACAAGCAAGCCGTATTTCAGGAGTAAATCCTGCCGATATTTCCATTTTGATGGTTTATCTTGAAGGCAAAAGATAAAAAAGCAAATCAGACACCCTAGTGTCTGATTTTTTTAGTGTTAAAGAACGTGACAACGGCGGGGTTTTCCGAACAAGGGTAAAAAAAGAAGTAAAAAACCACAGTTTATTCTTGACAGGGAGGGAGTAGTTTGATAG
>Ga0153917_1000098_pt1 | contig 87536 bp, 85 predicted proteins | sample TSFL001MetaG_FD_104695 | JGI IMG/M metagenome (GOLD analysis project Ga0153917, IMG submission 104695) | Attine ant fungus gardens microbial communities from Florida, USA - TSFL001 MetaG | ecosystem: Host-associated > Fungi > Mycelium > Unclassified | place: USA: Florida, Paynes Creek Historic...
CAAAGCCTGTGGCGCCCGCGGCTCGACAGGTCCGCCGCGCGCCGGCGCATCGAGGAACTGTCCGCCGACTTCGGCCTTGCCGTCGATCCCGCCGCCACCGTCGCCACCCTTTCGGTCGGCGAGCGCCAGCGGGTGGAGATCCTGAAGGCGCTCTACCGCGACGCCCGGATCCTGATCCTCGACGAACCGACGGCGGTGCTGACGCCCGCCGAGACCGAGGCCCTGTTCCGCACGCTGAAGCTGCTCGTCGCCAAGGGCCTGTCGATCATCTTCATCTCGCACAAGCTCCAGGAGGTCATGGCGGTCAGCGACCGCGTGCTGGTGCTGCGCGCCGGCAAGCTCGTCGGCGAGCGCGAGACGGCCGCGACCGACCGCAGGGAACTCGCCGCCCTGATGGTCGGCCAGGAAGTGAAACCGGCGGAGGTCAGCCCGGTGAGACTCGGCGTGCCACTGCTCACGCTCGACCGCGTCTCCACCGCCCCGCACAACGGGGCCGGGCTTGCCGACGTGTCGCTCACCCTCACGGCCGGCGAGATCACCGGCCTTGCCGGCGTATCGGGCAATGGCCAGGCGGCGCTTGCCGCCCTGCTCTCCGGCATCCGGCGTCCGACCGGCGGCCGCATCTCCATCGCCGACCGGGAGGTCGCCGACTGGTCGCCGCGCACCGCGCTTGCCCACGGCATCGCCCGCATCCCAGAGGATCGCCATGCCGTCGGCACCATCGGCGACATGAGCGTCACGGAGAACGTGATCGCCGAGCACTATGGCAGCCCGCGCTTCAGCCGCATGGGCTTCCTCGACTGGAAGGCGGCCCGGCGTTTCGCCGAGAAGATCATCGCCGACTACGACGTCAAATGCCCGTCGCCGGAGGCGCGCATCCGCCTGCTCTCCGGCGGCAACATGCAGAAGCTCATTCTCGGCCGCGCGCTCGATCCCGATCCCGCGGTCATCCTTGCCAGCCAGCCCACCCGCGGGCTCGATGTCGGCGCCGTCGCCTATGTCCATCGCATGCTGCTGGCGGCGCGCGACCGGGGCGCTGCGATCCTGCTGATCTCGGAGGACCTGGAGGAGATCCTGGCGCTGTCCGACCGGATCACCGTCATGTCGGCGGGGCGTCTTTCGGCGCCGTCCGCGCGCGGCGAACGAAGTATCCGGGAACTGGGGGAACTGATGGCGGGCCATAGCGGGGAGCACAGCGATCATGCGGCTTGAGCCGAAGCCCGTGCCGTCCTTGGCGGTCACCCTGCTGTTCCCGCTGGCGGCGATCGTCACGACGCTGGTGCTGACGTCGATCCTCGTCCTCACCGCCGGCGCTTCGCCGCTGTCGGTCTTCTATCTCGTCGCCAAGGGTGCGGCGGGTTCGCAATTCGCGCTGATGGAGACCCTGACGCGCGCGACGCCGCTGATCTTCACCGGCCTTGCCATCGCCGTCGCCTTTCGCGCGCGGCTGTGGAACATCGGCGCCGAGGCCCAGCTCTATATGGGCGGCATCGTCACCGTGGCGCTCGGAACAGGGGCGCTGCCCCTGCCCTCCTTCATTCTGCTCCCCGTACTGATGATCGCCGCCATGGCGGCCGGCGCCCTCATCCTGCTCGGCCCGGCCGTGTTGAAGACGCGGTTCGGCGTCGACGAGGTGGTCACGACGCTGCTGCTCAATTTCATCGTCCTCCTCTTCGTCTCGATGCTGCTCGACGGCGTGCTGAAGGATCCGATGGGGCTCGGCTGGCCGCAGTCGCAGAAGGTCATCGCCGAGGCGCAGTTGCCGCGCCTCATTCAGGGCAAGCGCCTGCACTACGGCTTCGTCATCGCCATCGCGGCCGCGGCCATCGTCTGGGTGATCACGAAGAAGACCCTGCTCGGCTACGAGATGCGCGCCGTCGGGCACAATGCCGAAGGCGCGCGCTTCGTCGGCATCCCGGTCAACCGCGTGCTGATGAAGACGGCGCTGCTTTCGGGCGGCCTTGCGGCCCTTGCCGGCTTTTCGGAAGTGTCGGGGCTCAAGGGCAACCTGACGCTCGACCTCTCGCCCGGCTACGGCTACACCGGCATCGTCGTGGCGATGCTCGCCATGCTCAATCCCCTGGGCGTCGTCGCCTCCGCCATCTTCGTCGCCGGCATCTTCGTCGGCGCGGATGCCATGAGCCGCGCGGCCAAGGTGCCGAGCTACATCGCCGACGTGATGGTCGCCACATCGCTGCTGACCATGGTGGTCGCGATCCTTCTGACCCGCTTCAAGATCAGGTGGAGGTGACATGGACGCGCTGGACATCCTCTTTTCCGCCTCCTTCTGGGTCGCCGCGATCCGCATCGCCTCGCCGCTGATCTTCGCCACCATGGGCGAATTGATCTGCGAACGCGCGGGCGTCCTCAATCTCGGCATCGAGGGCATCATGACGGCGGGCGCCTTCGCCGGCTGGTTCACCGTCTATGCCGGCGGCGATCTCTGGACGGGGCTTGTGGTCGCCGCCCTGGTCGGCGCGCTGTTCGGCCTGCTGCATGCCACGCTCACCGTGCCGCTCGGCCTGTCGCAGCATGTCGTCGGCATCGGCGTGACGCTGCTGGCCACCAGCCTCACCTATTTCACCTACCGCCTCCTCCTGCCGGAGGTGACGTCGCCGCCGAAGATCGAGCCGTTCCAGCCGTGGCCCGTCCCGGGCCTGTCGAAGATCCCCGTGATCGGCGAGGCGCTGTTCACGCAGACGCCGCTGACCTATCTCGCCTTCCTCTCGGTGGCGGTCGTCGCCTGGACCCTCTACCGGACGCCGGTCGGCCTTGCCGTCAGGGCGGCCGGCGAAAATCCCTCGGCCGTCGAGGCACAGGGCATTTCGGTGACCGGCATCCGCATGGGCGCGGTCGTCGCCGGCAGCGCGCTGATGGCGCTCGGCGGCGCCTTCCTCACCACCTCGGCCTTCAATTCCTTCTTCTTCCAGATGATCAACGGCCGGGGCTGGATCTGCATCGCGCTCGTCGTCTTCGGCTCCTGGCGGCCGGGCAAGGCGCTGATCGGCGCCATCCTGTTCGCCGCCTTCGATGCCTACCAGGTCCGTCTTCAGCAGATATCCGGCGGCATCGTGCCCTATCAGGTCTTCCTGATGATGCCCTATGCGCTATCGATCCTGGCGCTGATCCTGGTCGCGCGCCGCGCCACCTATCCCAAAGCTTTGATGATCCCCTACCAGAAAGGCGAAAGATGAGTTTCGACCTGATCGTGAAGGGCGGTACGCTGCCCGATGGAACCGTCGCCGATATCGGCATCAAGGGCGACAGGATCGCCGCCATCGAGCCGCGCCTCGAAGCGGAGGCGGGCCGCGTCGTCGACGCCACCGGCAACCTCGTCAGCCAGCCCTTCATCGACCCGCATTTCCACATGGATGCGACGCTGTCCTACGGCCTGCCGCGCATCAATGCCTCCGGCACGCTGCTCGAAGGCATCGCGCTCTGGGGCGAGCTGAAGCCGCTTCTCACCCATGAAGCCGTCAAGGAGCGGGCGCTCGCCTATTGCGACTGGGCCGTCTCGATGGGCCTGCTCGCCATCCGCACCCATGTCGATACCTGCGACGACCGGCTTCTCGCGGTCGAGGCGCTGCTCGAGGTGAAGAAGGAGATCGCGCCCTATATCGACCTCCAGCTCGTCGCCTTCCCGCAGGACGGCCTCTACCGCTCTCCCAACGCGCGCGAAAACACCATCCGCGCGCTCGACCTCGGCGTCGACATCGTCGGCGGCATTCCGCATTTCGAGCGCACCATGGACGATGGCAGGCGTTCCGTCACCGAGCTTTGCGAGATCGCCGCCGAGCGCGGCCTGATGGTCGACCTGCATTGCGACGAGACCGACGATCCGCTGTCCCGCCATATCGAGCAGCTCGCCTACGAGACCCAGCGGCTCGGCCTGCAGGGCCGCGTGGCGGGCTCGCACCTGACGTCTATGCATTCGATGGACAATTACTACGTTTCGAAGCTGCTGCCGCTGATCGCCGAGGCCGGGGTTTCGGCCATCCCCAACCCGCTGATCAACATCATGCTGCAGGGCCGGCACGATAGCTATCCCAAGCGCCGCGGCATGACCCGCGTACCGGAAATGCTGAAACACGGCATCCGCGTCGGCTGGGGCCAGGACTGCGTGCTCGATCCCTGGTATTCGCTCGGCACCGCGGACATGCTCGACGTCGCCTTCATGGGCCTGCACGTCGCGCAGATGTCCTCGCCGGCCGACATGCGCACCTGCTTCGACATGGTCACCAAGGTCAATGCCGCGATCATGGGGCTCGACCATCTCGGGCTGGAGGTCGGCAAGTCGGCGAGCCTCGTGGTGCTCGACGCGGGCAACCCCATCGAGGCGGTGCGCCTGCGGGCCGAGCGGCTCTGCGTCGTCGCCAAGGGCAAGGTCGTGGCCGAACGCGAAAAGCGCGACACTGCCCTTTCCATCAAGGGACGCCCGTCGAGCATCAACCGCCGCCATGTCGTGCCGCCGCAGGCGCAGTAAAGGGTCGGGAGCGCACCGGACCCGGACCGGTCCGGTGCTGCGACCCTATTGCTCTTTCAACGGGGCAGCCGTTGCGTTAAAAGTGGCGTGACAGATACTTCAATGCCGGCCGCGGCTTCGGACGATACCGATGCGGATGACGCTTCATACCGACTATGCCCTGCGCATGCTGATCTATCTCGCCAGCCGGCGGGACGGTGTCTGCACCGTCAACGACGTGGCGGAGGCCTACGGGTTGTCGCGCAACCACCTCCTCAAAGTGGCGCAGACGCTGCGCGATCTCGACCTTGTCGAAACCGTGCGTGGCCGTAGCGGCGGCATTCGTCTCGGCAAGAAGCCGGAAGACATCGGCATCGGGGCATTGGTGCGGGCGACGGAGGAGGAATTCTCTCTCGCCGAATGCATGCAGGCTGGAGGCGGCCGCTGTGTCATCTCGCCGGCCTGCCGGCTGAAGGGCATGCTGCACGAGGCGCTCAGCGCCTTCCTGGTCGTTCTCGACAAATATACGCTGGCGGACATCGTGCTGGACCGGGCCCTGCTTCGCCCCCTGCTCGGCATCGATATCCAGGCGGCATGAGGGGAACGACGATGCCAGTGGAGATGCGCCCATGACCGCGCCGTTCGTTCTCAATCGGGATGTAGATGGACAGTTCCTGCTGCCGGCGGACATGCTGGCCGAACGGTTCGGCTGGCCGACGCAGACTTTTCGCGACTACATGCGCCGGGGTCTCGTCGTATCGCGCGTCGAGCGCGGCGAGGGAGAGGATGCCGGCCGGTGGCGGCTTTCGGTGCGCTGCGGAAACCGGCGCTGGCAGGCCGTGGTGGAAGCCGACGGCACGATCGGCGCACAGCACCTCGACGTCCTGTCAACTTCAGGCCCTGCGCCCCAGCGGTAGCCGACTCTGCGTGGAGCCGAGCACCACGCATGCTGACGATCTAGACGAAGATCATCACGGCCGCATAGCCGATCGCGATCAGGATCAGGCCGACGACAAGCATCGGCACAAGGCTGCTTCCCTCGACATCTCTGCCGCTGACATTCTCGCCGGAGAACACCAGAGGCTTGCGGATTTCGTTCTGATCCATGACCGCTCCTATTAATGAGGTAAATAATATACCACTTTAACATAGCCAGCGACGCGACAAAATAGCGCCGTTCGCCGCCGCGATGCGCGCTGGGAACGATGAATGGGGAATAGAGGTGAACGGTGGCTAGCGGAGCGTGCGGAAGGCCGGTCACGCTTGCCTCATCTGGCTCCGTGACCGGCAAGCCATGGCTTCATCGGCGTCCGTGCGGCATTCCATCCGCAAACGCTTCAAGCCTTGTAGAAATACCCGGATGCATGTCCCACACGGCTACCGCTCGGTACGATGGCGGAAAACCTCGTGGGTGCCGCCCTTACGTCGCGGCGAGAACCCCATCTGCCTGCACTGCGGCTTCGACCGCGATCCTCGCCATTTCAAGCGCGGCCTCCCGGGTCTTCGCCGCGGCGATGAAGCGGCCGTTGTGGCAGAAGGTTGCGCCAGCAACGCCGCAAGCCGCGGCGAGGTCCTCGCCGGTCAGGCCGGCCCAGGCCGCGGGAAGATCGGCCCGCAGCTCGAAGCCGTCGCTCGACCGCCGAATGCCCGTCAGGCACCAGTCGGTATCGCGCGGATGGACGACGAAGAGGAGATGGTCGGCGCCCGCCTTCACGATGGCCGGCCGGAAAGGCATTCCCATCGGCAGTTCGAGCACGCGCCTATCGCCGGCCGCGGCGATCGCCCCCAGGACGATGGCCTCGGCACGCAGTTTCGCGGCCGCCTGCCCTATGGTCGCCTCGACGAAACTGCGCGCGATCGCAAGCGCGGCGTGAAAAGCCCGGTCGTCCGCATCCGGCGCCCGGTCGTCGAAGACCGGCTTGAGCGTTTCCAGAAGGACGGGCAGGGTCAGCTTGCTCAGGGCGCCGGCCGCCGAGGGGCTGAGCGCACCGTTATCCATCAGGTCGACCGGCAGCACGAAATCGAGGTCGAAGCCCGCATGGAGGGCGTCGATATCGGAGGCGGGAATGCCGAGGTCCTTCAGGAAGTCCCGGCCGAACCGGCGCCAGATCAGCCCGAACGAGCTGAACGGCTGGCCATCGTCGCGCAGCGGCGCGCCGCGCTGGTGATGATCGAAAATCCCGGCATCCGGATCATAGGCGCCGCCGACATCATAGACGACCCTGTCCGGACCCGGCGTAATCCATTCGGGCGCCCGGCTGCGAACGAGGCGGGCAGCGGGGAACAGACGCGTCAGGATCACGCTCGACAGCAGCTCGTCCGCATGGAAGCCGCCGGAATGGGTTACGAGAAAGTCGGGGGCCATGCCGGTCAACCTGTCGATGGTTCTGCGTTTCGGATCAAGGGGTCGGATACCCGTTGGCCATCGCGGTTTCAAGGGGGCGAGCCGTCCGCATCACGGTCTTACGCGAACACGTCGACGCCTTCGCCCTGCCGAGCGCAGGCTCCGCCACCTCCGAGGCGACCTTCAATACGTCATCATGCCATGCGCGCTGGCGACGGCGCGGCGCAGGTCGCCAATGGCATCGTTCGAGGCGGCCGGCAGTTCCCGGCCCTCGAGGTCCTTCGGCATCTTCCAGCCGGGATCGACCCCTTCCATGTTGGGAAGCTCGTGCGCGATCCCCTTGTGGCAGTCGATACAGGTCGCCTTGCCGGTAAGCAGATATTTCGCGTGGATGTCGGCGGCGCGCTGGGTCTGCTTGGTGAAATCCATCGCGACGGCGGAATGGCAGTTGCGGCATTCAAGGCTGTCATTCGCCTTGAGGCGGGCCCATTCGTGCTTGGCAAGCTCCAGGCGCTTGTCGAGGAATTTCTCGCGCGTGTTGATCGTTCCGAAGATCTTGCCCCAGACCTCCTTGGACGCCTGCATCTTGCGGGCGATCTTGTCGGTCCACTGGTGTGGCACATGACAATCCGGACAGGAAGCGCGCACGCCGGAGCGGTTGGTGAAGTGCACCGTGTTGGTCAGCTCCTGATAGACATTGTCCCGCATCTCGTGACAGGAGGTGCAGAACTTTTCCGTGTTGGTCAGTTCCAGCGCCGTGTTGAATGCGCCCCAGAACACGACGCCGCCGACGAAACCGCCGAGTGTCAGGAAGGCGAGGCTGAGCGTTGCCGCCGGCGTCGTCAAGAGGGTCCATACCCAGAGCAGGATTGCCTTGATGCGCGCCATCGTCATTCACTTCCCGCCTGCGTGACACCCAGTTCGCTCATGTCCTTGAACGTGTTGCCGACGAGCGGCTTGCGGTCGGCCTGCGGCACATGGCAGGCGGTGCAGAAATAGCGGCGCGGCGAGACGTCGGCGAGCATCTGGCCCTCGCGGGTCATGTAGTGCGTGATGCTGATCATCGGCGCACCGGCATCCTGCGAGAACTCTCGCTTGTGGCAGGAGAGACAGCGGTTGGCATTGACCGAGAGCTGGTAACCGTCGATCGAATGGGGAATGATCGGCGGCTGCTCGGGATAGGCGCGCATGCGCCGGACATCGTCGATGACCCATTTCGGCAGCGGATCGGCCGGCAGGGTCTGCATCTTGTCGCCATCCGGGCCGGACAGCTGCGGCACCATCTGCGCCATGGCGCTCGTGGCGATGACGGCTGCGCCGATGGCAGCGAAAACCCACCCTGGAGAAGGGGTCAGGCGACGGGTTCGATCTTGACTGCGCATTTCTTGAAATCCGTCTGTTTCGAGATGGGATCGGTGGCGTCGAGCGTGACCTTGTTGATGAGCTGGCTGGCATCGAACCACGGCACGAAGATCACGCCGGGCGGCATGCGGTTGCGCCCGCGCGTCTCGACGCGCGAGCGGATTTCGCCGCGCCGCGAGACGATGCGGATCTCGGAGCCCTGGTTGAGGCCGCGCTTGCGGGCATCGTCCGCATTCATGAAGCAGCGCGCGCCGGGGAAGGCCTTGAAGAGCTCCGGCACACGCATGGTCATCGAGCCGGAATGCCAATGCTCCAGCACGCGGCCGGTGACGAGCCAGGTGTCGTATTCGTCATCCGGGGATTCGGCCGGCGGCTCGTAGGGCACGGCGATGATCGCCGCCTTGCCGTCCTTGTTGCCGTAGAACTTCACCCCTTCGCCAGGTTTCACATAGGGGTCGTAACCCTCGCGGTAGCGCCACAGCGTTTCCTTGCCGTCGACGACGGGCCAGCGCAGGCCGCGGACCTCGTGATAGGTGTCATAGGGCGCAAGGTCATGGCCGTGGCCGCGGCCGAAAGCGGCATATTCCTCGAAGAGGCCCTTCTGAATGTAGAAGCCGAAGTGCTGCGCCTCGTTGTTGTCGTGGTCCGGCTTCACCTCGTCGATGGGGAATTTCGCGACATCGCTTTCGGCGTAGAGCACCTGATAGAGCGTCTTGCCCTTGTATTGGGGATTGGCGGCGAGAATCTCCGCCGGCCAGACCTCGTCCGTGGTGAAGCGCTTGGAGAACTCGACGAGCTGCCAGAGATCGGAGCGCGCCTCGCCGGGCGCCTGCACGAGCTGGTGCCAGACATGGGTGCGCCGCTCGGCATTGCCATAGGCCCCTTCCTTCTCCACCCACATGGCCGCCGGCAGCACGAGGTCGGCGCTCATCGCCGTGATCGTCGGATAGGCATCCGAGACGACGATGAAATTCTCCGGATTGCGATAACCCTGATAGGTCTCGTTCGCGGTGTTGGGCCCGGCCTGGACGTTGTTGTTGACCTGCACCCAGTAGAAATTGAGCTTGCCGTCCTTCAGCATCCGGTCCTGCTCAACCGCGTGGTAGCCCGGTTTTTCCGGAATGATGCCATGCGGGATGCGCCAGATCTCCTCCGCATGCTTGCGATGCTCCGGGTTCGTCACGGTCATGTCGGCCGGCAGGCGATGGGCGAAGGTGCCGACCTCGCGCGCCGTGCCGCAGGCAGACGGCTGGCCGGTCAGCGAGAACGGGCTGTTGCCGGGCTCGGAAATCTTGCCTGTCAGAAGATGCAGGTTGTAGACCATCTGGTTCGCCCAGACGCCGCGCACATGCTGGTTGAAGCCCATGGTCCAGAGCGACATGACCTTGCGGTCCGGGTCGGCATAGAGCTCGGCGAGCTGCTTGAGGAAGCCGGCCTCGACGCCGGTCATCTCCACGGCCTTTTCCAGCGTGTATTCGGCGACATGCGCCTTGAAGGCCTCGAAGTCGATCGCTTCGGTGCGGGTGGGATCGGCGGCGTTCGCCGCCTTCGTTTCCTTCGGATCGTCGGGCCTTAGGCCGTAGCCGATATCCGTGACGCCGCGCACGAATTTCGTGTGGTTTTTGACGAAATCCTCGTTCACCCGGCCGGACTGGATGATGTGATTGGCGATGTAGTTGAGGATAACGAGGTCGGTGCCCGGCTTGAAGACCATGGGGATATCCGCAAGGTCCATGCTGCGATGGGTGAAGGTGGAGAGCACCGCCACGCGCACATGCTCGTTGCCGAGCCGCCGGTCGGCGATGCGTGTCCAGAGGATCGGGTGCATCTCCGCCATGTTCGAGCCCCAGAGCACGAAGGCGTCGGCATGCTCGAAATCGTCATAGCAACCCATCGGCTCGTCCATGCCGAAGGTGCGCATGAAGGCGTAGGCGGCCGAGGCCATGCAATGGCGGGCGTTCGGATCGAGATTGTTCGAGCGGAAGCCGGCGCGCATCAGCTTGGTCGCAGCATAGCCCTCGAAGATCGTCCACTGGCCGGAGCCGAACATGCCGAGCGCGGTCGGACCCTTCTCCTTCAGCACCTTCTTGGCCTGCTCGGCCATCACGTCGAAGGCCTCTTCCCAGGTGATGGGCTCGAACTCGCCGTCCTTGGCATAGGCGCCGTTCCGCTTGCGCAGGAGCGGCGTCGTCAGGCGGTCGGCGCCATACATGATCTTGGAGAGGAAGTACCCCTTGATGCAATTGAGGCCACGGTTGACCTCGGCCTGCATGTCGCCATGCGTGGCGACGACCTTGCCCTCCTTGACGCCCACCATGACGCCGCAGCCCGTGCCGCAGAAGCGGCAGGGCGCCTTGTCCCACTTGATCTCCAGCGCACTCACGCCGCCCGGCACGGGCTGGGCGGCGGCGGGCAGCGCGATGCCGGCTGCTGCTGCCGCGACACCCGCCGCCTGCGCCTTCAGGATGTCACGCCGCGTCAGTTCGCTGCCCATCAGCCTCGTCCTCTTCCGTATAGATCTGTTCGAAAACCATGTTGGCGGCGATCACGCCGTCGATGAGGGAGATGCGCATGAGCGTATCGCCGAGTACGCCAGTGCTCGGCCCTTCGATCACCACGACGATCTTGCCCTTGTCCGCGCCGTGCACCTCGACATTCTCGAAGCCCGCAAGGGCCGCAAGGATGCTGTCGAGGCAGCCGGGCTTGGCGGCGATCACCGCGCTCGAGATGTGATGGGGCCGCGCCTCAGGCATGGATAGCCTCCGCGTTCAGCGGCACGGCTGTGACCGCACCGACGGGACAGACGGAAATGCAGGCGCCGCAGCCGGTGCAGGCGCTCGCGAGAAGGTCCGGCACGAAGGGCCCGCCGCGCACCGGGCGGAAGCGGATCGCCACTGTCGGACAGACGTCGCGACAGGCCTGACAGTCGATCCGCTGGAACGACAGGCAGGTAGCTGCAAAGGAAACGATGTGGTCGAAACGATGAATCTGGCCGGTCGTGAAGACCGGCTCGGGACAGTGCTCCGCGCAGGCGCCGCAGAAGGTGCATTCGCCGAGGGTGAAATCAAGCGCCGGCAGGCCATCGGCCAGGCTGATAATGCTGGCCGGACAATGCTCGACGCATTGGCCGCAGCCGGTGCAGGCAGCAGGCGCGTCTTCCACGATGCCGGGCGGCCGGATGCAGGCGGCTTCGCTCCGCTTCCCGCCGCTCAGGAAATCGCGTCTCGACAAGGCCTCCCGCTTCATCGCGACGCTCCTCAGTGCCCGGGCGGGCCGGGCGGCCCGTAGACGATCTGGAACATCCAGACGAGGAAGCCGTAGCCGCCGACCACCCCCACCGCGACGATGGGCCAGATGCCGAAGGCAAGAATGAAGAAGGTGATCAATTCACGGCGCCGGCTCGGCTTTCCAGCCTCCGGCGGCAGATGTTCTGTCGTGACTTCGGACAAGCCTCGTTCCTCCGCGACAAGAGCACTGAGTAAAGTATAGCACTCGCAGGCGGAAAAGGAAGTATAATCAATTATACGGCATCGTCTTGCTATAATTGATAAATATCAACTGTCGATATATTTGCAAAAATACAACGATTGATGTTTACAGATTTACTAAATTGCCATGCAAGAGCATCACAACCGGATGTGCTTCGATAATTTTAAGCTTGATACACCCGCATCGGGGCAATTCAGTCGCGCGCGCCGTCGGCGAGCGATGAAAGGCCGGGCAGATCGCGGATGAGCAGCTTCTGCCGGCCGCCCTCGACGAGGCCGCGGGACTCCCAGGCGCTCAGGATGCGCGAAACGGTGTGCAGCGTCGTGCCGGTCATCTCGGCGATGTCCTGCCGCGAGATCGGGAAGTCGATGCGCACGCCATCCGCTTCCTTCTTTCCGGCCTGCTGCGAGAGCCGCAGCACGGCATGGGCGACGCGGCGCTCCACCTCCTGCGTCGACATTTCGCGGATGCGGGTATGGGCCTCTTCCAGCCGCTGGCCGATCGTCTGCATGGCCGTGACGGCAAGGCGGGGATTCTGCTCGACGAAATGCGGCCAGAGGTCCGTCGGCCAGCCGAGGATCACGCTTTCCGTCGCCGCCCGCGCGGTGCCGGGATAGTCCGCCCGCTGCAGGGCCTTGGCGAAGCCGAAGAGATCGCCGGGATGGACGACGCGCACGATGATCTGCTGGCCGTCCTCCGTCACCTGCGTCACCTTGAGCCGGCCATGCAGGAGGAGGAAGAAGCTCGCCGCCTGCTGGCCCTGCTCGAAGACGGCGTCGCCCTGCGCCACGCGGCGCGCGGTCGCATGGGCGAGAAGCCTGTCGAGGTCCTCGTCGCTCATCCTCTCGAACAGGGCGAGCGAGCGGACGACGGTCCGGTCGATTTTCAAGGTCGCGTTCCTCTCGCGTGCCGTCATCGGCGTGAAGGTTACCGGCTTCTATCACGCCTTGCCGCCCGCCGGAAGTTCAGAGCGGGATGCCGCGCGCCCGGAATGCGGCGAGGAGCGGCGCGTACCAGCGGGTATCCTTGACGAGCCGGAACCCCACATTGTCCGGCGGCACGCCGACGGCGCAGCCGCCCCCCTTGGGATTGCGCACGAAGGAACTCATCGCCGCGCGGTGCTTGCCGCTGGCGACATAGATGCCGCAGGAGGAGGTGTCGTTCAGCACCTCGCCCGCTTTGTCGAGATTGACGCGGCGATTGCAGGTCGTCGTCCATTCCCAGACATTGCCGGCGAAATCGGCAAGGCCGTATTCGTTCTCGCCGAAGCGGCCGAGCGGCTGGGGAACCGGATCGCGCGAGGCCTTGCGCGCCGTCTCGCGGCGATAGTCCGCCAGCCAGCGATCCGCCGGATTGGTGCTGTCGATATCGACGCCGAGCGCATCGTCGGGGAAGCGTTCCCCGACGGCGAAGGCGAGATCCCGGTCGCTCGGCAGCGTCCAGATCTCGCCGGTGCGCGCGCTGAGCCAGGCGGCATAGGCGGCCGCGTCGTCATAGCTGACGCCGGTCGCGGGCGTGTCGGCGGCGTCCTTCGGGGCGAAGCCGGGCTCGGCCGCCGCGCAGGCGCCATCCGCCACGCAGCGCCCGTAATCGGCGGCCGTGACCTGATATTTCATGATGGTGAGCGCACGGCTTGCCGTGACGGTCTTCTGCGGCCCGTCGACGGCATAGCCGGCGCGGTAGAACTCGCCGCTCTCGCGATAGGTGAAGCTGCGCGGGGCGATCTCCACCGTCAGTGGCTCGTCCAGCACATGGCCAACCGGCGCGCCGCCGACGAGGTCGGTCTTGACCGCGAGCGCCCCGGCGAGGGCTGCGAGCAAGAGGGCGGGAAGGGTGAGCGACGTCCAGGATGTGCCCGATGTCAGTGCAGCCATGGTGGCCTCCTTGCACCGCGCCCGGACGATCGTTCGGCGTCCGGGACGGCGCCGATGGGGAACCGGACCGCCGGCGGCGGCCCGGAAGGATGCGCCCGCCGAAGGACGGGCGCACCGGGGAGCGTCAGACGCCGTTCGGCGGCGTGACCGAGGTCATCAGGTCGTCGTTCCACTCGCCCGTGACCGTGAAATGCGCGGCCGCGCCGAGCTCGAAGGCCTCGATCAGGTTGTGGTTGACATAGGCGTAGATGCCCGGCTGCTCGAAGGTGTAGAAGGCCGCGCCCGCCGTGCCGCCCGGAATGAACCAGGTCTCCTGGTCGACATCCGGCACGTTGCGGAACTTGCCGGTCGACCAGACATAGTCGCCATGGCCGCCGATAAGGTGCGGACGGGTGTCGCGATTGGCCTGCGAATGCACGATCAGCACCTTCTCGCCCACTTCGGCCTTCAGGGCGTTCTCGCCGGTGAGGGCCCCGACCGCGCCGTTGAAGACGATATGGCTCGGGGTCAGCGTGCGCATGACCTTCAGCGTGTCGTCATAGGCCTCGCCGACGCTGTCGTACTTCTTGTAGTTCCCCGCTTCGTCGCGGGGCACGTAGAAGTCCTGCTCGCCGACATAGTAGACGCGGTCATAGGTCAGCTCCTTGCCGTGCCCGTCCGTCAGGCCCTCGCGCGGCAGCACCATGATGGCGCCGTTCATGCCCGAGGTGACGTGCCAGGGCACCATTCCGGGAGGTGCGCAATGGTAGACGAAGACGCCGGCCTTGGTGGCCTTGAAGCGCAGCACCGTCCGCTCGCCCGGGTTGACCACGGTCAGCGCGCCGCCGCCGAGGGCGCCGGTGGCCGAATGGAAGTCGATATTGTGCTGCAGCTCATTCGTCTCTGGGTTGATGAGCGTCAGCTCGACATAGTCGCCCTGGTGCACCACCATCAGCGGGCCGGGGACCGAGCCGTTGAAGGTCATGGCATGGACTTCCGTGCCCTTGTCGTCGAGGATCATCTTCTTTTCCTCGATCGTCATGGTGAATTCGTAGATCTTGGGTCCGCCTTCGGCCTTCTGGCTATGGGCGTGGACGAAGGGCGGCTTGACCAGCTCGACCTTCACCCGCTCCAGCCTGGCGATGTCGGCCGGTGCGGCCTTGCCGGCTTCCGCCGCGCTGCCCTCGGCATGCGCCATCGAGGCCGCAATGATCGGCGTCAGGACGCCCGCAAAGGCGGCTCCGCCCAGGATCGTGCGGCGAGTCATCTGAAGCTGCTCAGTCATTGCCTTATCTCCTTTTCAAAGGACGAGGCGGTGTATCGCCCTGTCCCTTCTGTTCTAGGAGCATTCGCGCCGCCCTCTTTGTGTTGGCTCAAATTACCCCTTCAGGTTGCTGCGGCATTTTGGCAAGCGCCGATTTGCTCTTTGCCATCTCGCAAAGAAGCGGCACCGCGCCTGCCCTAGAAGGGACCGGTCATTTGCAAAGGAGCAGCGATCATGACTGCAAGCCAACCCGCCGCGCGCGTCAGCCGCGCCGTCCCGCGCGGCCTTTCCCGCACGGGGCCGGTGCTGTTTTCCTACGGTTTCCGGCCCTTCTTCCTCGGCGGCGGCCTCTGGGCCATTGTGGCGATGGCCTTGTGGATCGCGGCGATCTCCGGGCGGATCGACCTTGCCGGCGACTATGGCGCGGCCAACTGGCATGCGCACGAAATGCTCTTCGGCTTTGCCTCCGCCGTGCTCGCCGGCTTCCTGCTGACGGCCGTGCCGAACTGGACGGGACGCCTGCCGGTGTCGGGCTGGCCGCTCGGCGGCCTCTTCGCCCTCTGGTGCGCCGGGCGCCTCGCCCTGCTCGCCACGGACGGGATCGGCGTCGTAGCCGCCGCCGTGATCGACGGGCTGTTCCTTCCCGTGCTGCTCGCCATCTGCACGCGCGAAGTGGTGGCCGGCCGCAAGTGGAAGGACCTGAAGGTGCTGGGCGGCCTGCTGGCGCTGTCGCTCGCCAACGGCATCTTCCATGTCGCGGTGATCGATGGCGGCTATGACCACATGGCGCTGCGCCTTGCCGTTTCGGCCTATATCGTGCTGGTAATGATCGTCGGCGGCCGCATCGTGCCGAGCTTCACGCGCAACTGGCTGAACAAGTTCGGCCGCACGGATTTCCCCGTGCCGTATAACCGCTACGACACCGTCGCCATTCTCGCCGGCGTGGCGGCGCTCGCCGCCTGGGCGGCCGCGCCGGACCATCCCGTCACGGCGGTGCTCGGCCCTGCCGCCGCCCTCCTGCATGCCGTCCGCCTCTACCGCTGGCGCGGATGGACGGTGGCGCCGGAAAAGCTGCTGGCCGTGCTGCACGCCGCCTATGCCTTCATCCCGCTCGGCCTTGCCGCCATCGGCCTCAGCGCGCTCGGCCTCCTGGAGGAGCGGTCGGTGCTGCATCTTCTTTCGGTCGGCGGGGTCGCCTGCATGATGCTGGCGGTAATGACGCGCGCGAGTCTCGGCCATACCGGCCATGCGCTGACGGCCTCCCGCCTGACGATCGCCGCCTATGCGGCCCTGATCCTCTGCGCGCTGGTGCGCCCGCTCGGCGAGATCCTGCCCGATGCGAGCGCCACGATCTATGCCGTCGCCGGCCTGCTCTGGATCGTCGCCTTCGGCCTCTTCTCGTTCGAATATGCGCCGATCCTCGCGCGCAAGCGGCGCACGCCGCTCTGAATGCGAAAACGGCCCGGATATCTCCGGGCCGTCTCTCGTTCATGCGTCCATCATGTCCGGTGTCCAAGGCGGCTCGTAGGTCATATGCACTTCGGCATATTCCACGCCCGGCACATGCCAGACGCAATTGCCCACCGCTTCCTTGAGATAGCCGCTCGCCGGGCAGCCACGCGTCGTCGTGGTCATGGTGACGCGGACCACGCCGCCCTCCTCCACCGCGACATCGTAGATCAGGCCGAGATCGACGATGTTGCGGCCGATCTCCGGGTCGATGATCATGCGCAGCGCATTGCGGATATCGTCTGCGAGCGCGGCCTTTTCCTCGTCTTCCATCGCGCTCACCCCTTTGGCCGGCCGGCCCGCACGAGGATGCGGTAGGCGGTGCCGGCCTCGTCGAAATTGCCGGCCCACTGGTGGCCGCGCTTGACGAGCTCCGGAAACAGGAACACCGGCTCGCGCGAGAGCAGCGCGAAGAGCACCTCGCCCGCCTCCAGCTTTTCCGCGGCGGCGAGGAGGCGCACCATCGGTTCCGGCGGATCGAGGTCCGAGAGGTCGAGATGGAGGGAGGGATCGGGCCAGGTCTCGGGATTGCCGGCATCGGCCGAGGTCTCGACCGATGCGGCCGGCTGCGGCGTGAACAACACTTCCCAGTGGCCGTCCGCGATCTCGCGGGCCTCATGATCGAAGCCGCGGCCCTCCATGACGCGGAAGAGCGGCTGCGGGCGGAAGGGGGCGACGAGCTTCAGCCCCTGTCCCGGGGCGAGCTCCCGCACCGCCTGCATGATCTCCTGGAACGGCTCGCCGCCGTTCTGGAGGATCGGCCGCACGTCGAGGACTTTCGGTGCGATCTCGGTTGAAACATCGGACATCGGTCATCTCCTTGAGAGGGAAAGGGGCAGGAAAAGGTGCGGCCGGACCGCGCCGTCCGGCGCGCGCAGCGCCGCCGGCACGATGGCGAGGCGGCGCGTGCGGATGAATTCGCGCATCAGGGCCAGCGTCGCGAGAAGTTGCATGCACACGATGGGACGGAACGCGCCCGCCGCGCCCGCAAGAAGCGCCAGCGCGGCGGCCGCCACCGCACCGTAGTATATCAGGAAGAGAATACGCGCGCGGCCTTCCTCGACAAGGTCCTGCACCCGCGGCACCGGCGCGCGGCCGAGAACCGGCCCATAGGCTTCCAGCCAGGTGAGGAAGGCGACGATCTTGTAGAGCTGGGCAAGCCCCAGCCCCGTTAGCCAGCCGAAGACGAAGAGATAGACGAGCGCCGCGACGCCGTCCCCTTCCCGCACCGCGGGGATGTTGACGAGAAGGACGGAGACGGCGAGCGCGGCGAAAGCCGGAAAGGTCGCGCGGATGTTCAGCTCCGCCTGCTTGCGCCTGCGCGCGCGGTAGAGATGCAGGACATCGCCGCCATAGAGCAGTGCCGCTACCAGCGACAGGAGGAGCGCCGCGGAAAAGAGCAGGCCGGCACCGGAAAGGGCGAGAAGCACGAGCGGAATGCAGGCCGCGATGAGGCCGATCGCCAGCGCCGTCGCCCACCAGGCCGCATGGCTCGTCCGCCGCTCGGTTTCCGGCGCGAGCAGGAACATGGCGAGGAGGCGATAGCTGACGCCGACGGCGGTGATGCTGAGCCAGCCGCCGAGCCCGAGCGCCGCATGCAGCCCCAGGCCGCCGGCGACCAGCCGGGCGAAGGGCTCGGCATCGACGATGCCGGAAAGGGCGAGGGTGAAGGCCGCGCCGACGAGGATCGCCGCCGTCAGGGCCGAGAGCCCCAGGGCGACGAAACGGGCGGGCAGCGGCAGGGGCCGCGCCGCATAAAGCGTCGCCGCGAGGATGGCGACGACGAGGCCGAAGCCGAGGAGCAGCAGCCCGCCGCCGGCCGGCAGGAGAAGGAGCGGCAAATCGACGAGGCCGGAAAGGGCGACGAAGCCGGCGACGAGCAGGCCGAGGCCGCCGACGACGAGCGCCAGCGCCGGGGCCGCGAACCGGCCGCCGACCAGCGGCCGGGCGATGAGCACCGGCACGAATTGCAGGAGCGCGCCCGCCATCAGCAGGCTCAGCCAGCCGATGGCGAGGACATGGACGAGGACCAGCGTCTCCGGCGCGCCGATGGCGGCGGCCGGATAGCCGTAGCCCAAGGCCATCAGTCCCTGCCCCGCAAGGAGCATCAGGCAGGCGACGGCGAAGTAGGACATGGTCCAGCGGGAAAGCGTGGCGCCCGGCATCTTGGTTCCTCCTCGCCGCGGAAGGCTCAGTGATCGGAGCCGCAGCAGCAGTCGCAGCCGCCGTCTTCCAGCCGGTCGATCTCGACGCGCCAGACCTCCGGCCCCTGTTCCAGATAGTCCCAGCCGAACTGTCCGGGGAAATTCGTCTCGAGCTGATAGTGCAGCGGACGCGGATCGTGGTCGCTGGTGATCAGCATCGACTTGCCGGGAAGCAGCGCGCCGAGCATGCCGAAGATGCGCGGATGGCGTTCGCGCGGCGGGACCGTGCGGACATCGATGAGGGGCTTTTCCTGAAGGTCTGACATGTTCGGGTGTTCCGTCCCGGCCGCTCCGGTCTGCGTTCCGCAAGGGCACGGCCCGACCCGAACGGAACCGGCCAAGGCTAGCGCCGCGCCCTTTCCGCCACTTTGACCATGCGCAAACAATTCCCGGTTTGCCGGGGCGATGGCGTCTTGCTTGGCTTTTCGCAAAGAAGCCCCGCGCGCCGGCTCCTAGGCTTTCGTCAATCGGCCGAACGAAAGAAGGAGCGCGCCATGCAACAGGCATTGATCGAGAAATACGGCGAGGCGCGGCTGCCGCGCTACACGAGCTACCCGACCGCGCCCGCCTTCTCGCCTTCCGTCGGCGCGGGCACCTATGGCGACTGGCTTTGCGCCATCGCGCCGGGAACGGAGGCCTCGCTTTACCTGCACATTCCCTTCTGCCGGTCGATGTGCTGGTACTGCGGCTGTCATACGACCATCACCCAGCGCGACGAGCCGATCCTCGACTATATCGACATGCTGCGAAAGGAGATCGGCCTCGTCTCCGACAGGGTCGGCAACCGGCCGAGGATCCGCCACGTCCATTTCGGCGGCGGCACGCCGACGATCATGCAGCCGGAGGAGTTCCGCGACCTGATCGGCCTGATGCGTGCCCGCTTCGCCTTCACGGCCGGCATGGAGATCGCGGTGGAGATCGATCCGCGCACGTTGACGCGCGACATGGCCGATGCGCTCGGCGAGGCCGGCGTCACCCGCGCCAGCCTCGGCGTGCAGAGCTTCGATCCCGTCGTGCAGAAGGCGATCAACCGCATCCAGAGCGAGGCGCAGACGCTGGACGCCGTTCAGCGGCTGCGCAAGGCCGGCATCGGCGGCATCAATTTCGACCTCATCTACGGCCTGCCGCACCAGACGGTGGCCTCCTGCATCGAGACGGCGCGGGCGGCGGTCGCCATGCGGCCGGAGCGCTTCGCCGTCTTCGGCTACGCGCATATCCCCTCCTTCAAGAAGCACCAGCGGCTGATCGACGAGCGCGCCCTGCCGGATGCGGCGATGCGCGCCGAGCAGGCCGAGGCCATCGCCGAGACGCTTGCCGCGGCCGGCTATGTCCGCATCGGCCTCGACCATTACGCCCTGCCGGCCGACAGCCTCGCGGTTGCGGCCGGGCGCGGCCGCCTGCATCGCAACTTCCAGGGCTACACGACGGATGCCTGCACGACGCTCATCGGCTTCGGCGCTTCGTCCATCGGCCGCACGCCGGACGGCTACATGCAAAACGAAGTGCCGCCCGGCCTCTATGCGCAGCGCATCGCTTCCGGCCAGCTCGCGACGGTCAAGGGGTATCACCTTACCGCCGAGGATCGCCTGCGCGCCGAAATCATCGAGCGGCTGATGTGCGATTTCCGCGCCGACGTCACGACCATCGCCGCCCGGCACGGCTTCGACGCTGCACCGCTTATCATGGGCAATGCGCGGCTGGAGGCGCTCGAAGAGGATGGGGCGGTCGACATCCGCGGCGGCACGGTCACCGTGCGGCAGGACCATCGCTTCATCATCCGCGCCGTCGCGGCGGCCTTCGACGCCTATATCGACCAGTCCGCCCGTACCCACAGCAAGGCCGCCTGAAACGAGAAAGGCCCGGCATGGTGCGGCATGCCGGGCCTTTCCGCGCTGGTCCTGCGTCCTCTATCCCACAAGACCGCGATAGATCGCCGGCAGCGCCGCGGGCAGCCTGGCGATATTGCTGACGATGGCATAGCCGTTGCGGCCGAACATGGCAGGCACATAGGCCTGCGCCTCCCGGTCGACCGTCACCCCGAAGACGCTGACGCCCGTGCGGCGCGCCTCCGTGACGGCGCGGCGGCTGTCCTCCAGCGCGAAGCGGCCCTCGTAATGGTCCACGTCGTTCGGCTTGCCGTCGGTGAGGACGAGGAGGAGCTTGCGGCGGTTCGGCTGCTCGCGGAGCTTGGCCGCCGCATGGCGGATCGCCGGGCCGATGCGGGTGTAGAAGCCCGGCTTCAGCGCCGCGATGCGCGCCTCCACGCCACGGCCCATCGGCTCGCCGAAATCCTTCACCGTCTCGACGCGCACCCAGGAGCGGCGGCGCGAGGTGAAGGTGAGGATCGAGTGACGGTCGCCGCAGGCCGCAAGGCCGTGGGCGAGCACCGTCAGCGCCTCCTTCTCGACATCCAGCACCCGCCGGTTGTCGAACCATGCGTCGGTGGAGAGCGAGACGTCGACGAGGATGGTGACGGCGAGGTCGTGCGCCTGCGGCCGGCTCATCAGGTGGATGCGGTCGCTGCCCTGCCCGCCAGCGGCAAGGTCGCTGCGCGCCCTGACCACGGCGTCGAGATCGAGCTCGGCCCCGTCGAGCTGCGCGCGCAGCATCTCGTGCCGCGGCCGCAGCACCTCGAATTGCCGGCGCACGCGGCGGATGAGGCTCTTGGTGTCGGCATCGACCTCCGGCACGGCGGCCGTGTCCGGCGCAGGCGAGGCGAGCACGCGGCAATGGTCCGGCAGGTAGGTCGCGGTGCGGTAGTCCCATTCGGGATAGGTATGTTCGCCGGTCAGCCGCGTGCGGTCGAGCGCCTCCGGCGGCAGGTCGAGATCGAAATGGAAGCGGGCGGCGGGCCTTCCCTTGCGCTCGCCGAGCGTCATGTCGTCCAGCTCGTCGGCGGCGGAGGCGTCGTGGTCGTCGCTGTCGTCGCCGGGGCGATCGACATTGACCATCTCGGCCATGGCAAGGATCTTCTCGAAGCGATTGAGGATGAAGGGGCTGCGCTCGCTCTTGCGGTTCTCCGCCTTCTCGCGCTCGGCCACATGCCGGCCGGTCTCGGCGGCCTGTGGATCGCCGCCGCTCGCCGGCTGGTCGTCCTCTCCTCGTCCCTCGCCGTCCTCGCGGGCGAGCGCATCCGGCCAGAGCGGCACCGGCAGCATGGGCAGGTAGCCGGGCGGGGCACGATGGGGGAAGATGACCGGCAGCATGTCGTCGGCCAGCCCCGCCCCTTTCTTCAGCAGGCCGAGGATGCGGTTCTCGATATGGCGTTCGATGGACGGAAGCGGCCGACTGCGGCGCGCTGCAAGCGTCGCGGCGCAAAGCCGACGATAGCGCCGAGCAAGGCCCGGAAAGGCGGCAAGCACCGCCTTCGCTGTCGCCTCTGCCCGCGCCAGGATCGCAAGGTCGCGCTGGAGCGGGTCGGCATGCGTCACCTGGTCCAGCGGCATGACCGCCATGGCGGCGGCGAGCCAGACATAGAGGTCGCGGTTGAGGCCGCGGTCGGCGAAGAGGGCGATCTCGCCGGGCAGCATCAGCGTCGCGTGGTCGCGGCCGGGCTGCACCAGCTTCTCCTCGCCGAGCCCCATGCGCTGGCGCAGCCGCAGGCGGTGCGTCGAGGTGCGCCCGCGCGCCGGCGCGATCTGCACCGCGCCCTCCCCGCCGAAGCCACGGAAGCAGACGGCGAGCACGGGCCGGACATCCTCCAGCCGGACGGCATGGTCCGGATGGCGTTGCCATGTGGCGGTATTGCCGACGAGCCTGTGCCAGGCGCGGCCGACGGTTTCCTCCAGCTCCAGGAAATCCAGCATGGCGGGCCTCAGCGGATCATCGCATCGGCGATTTCGAGGAGCGCGGTGCGGACGTCCGGCTCGTCGGTGAGCGGTTCGATCATGGCGGCGCGGACCGCCTCGCGCACCGTCATGCCGCTGTCGATGAGGCAGGCGCAATAGACGAGAAGGCGCGTGGAGACGCCCTCCTCCAGATCGTGGCCCTTGAGGGCGCGCAGCCGGTGGGCGAGCGCGACCAGCGGGGCGACGCGCGCCTCGTCCAGCCCGCTCTCGCCGGCAACGACGGCGATCTCCTCGGCCTTCGGCAGGAAGTCGAACTCGATGGCGACGAAGCGCTGGCGGGTCGAGGGCTTCAGGGCCTTGAGCAGGTTCTGGTAGCCGGGATTGTAGGACACGACGAGCATGAAGCCGGGCGGGGCATCCAGCACCTCGCCGGTGCGCTCCAGCGGCAGGATGCGGCGGTCGTCGGTGAGCGGATGGAGCACGACGGCGACGTCCTTGCGGGCCTCGACGATCTCGTCGAGGTAGCAGACGCCTCCTTCGCGCACGGCGCGGGTCAGCGGGCCGTCGACCCAGACCGTGTCGCCGCCCTTGAGCAGGTAGCGGCCGGTGAGGTCGGCGGCCGAAAGGTCGTCATGGCAGGAGACGGTGGAGAGCGGCAGGCCGAGCCTTGCAGCCATATGGCTGACGAAGCGGGTCTTGCCGCAGCCCGTCGGGCCTTTCAGGAGCAGCGGAAGCTGGCGCGTCCAGGCGGTCTCGAACAGAGCGCATTCGTTGCCGGAAGGGCTGTAGGCGGGGATGTCGGCGCGCGCGGCCTTGAGCATCACGTTCATGTCGGTCTCCAGTTTCATAGAGGGGAAAGTGCCGGCCCCGCGGGATGACGGGGCCGGCCAGCACTCACTCGGCCGGCTGGACCATCCGGGTGAGGCTGTCAGCACGCTCGCGGCCGGGCACCAGCACCGCCCAGATGAACATCAGCGCCGAGACGAGGACGACGGCGCCCGAGCCGAGGCGGACCCAGTAGAACAGCGCGAGCTGGTCCTGCACGTCCATGAAGCTTTCGCCGAGCACGCGCTGGAGGTGGATCTGCACGACGCCCGCGAAGGTGAGCGCGAAGGTCATCACCGACATGGCCGTGCACATGATCCAGAAGCTGGCGATAGAGAGCCACTGGTTGTAGGGCTGGCGGCCGCGGATCTCGGGGATCGCATAGGCCATCATGGCCAGATTCAGCATCACATAGGCGCCGAAGAAGGCGAGGTGACCATGCGCGGCGGTGACCTGCGTGCCGTGGCTGTAATAGTTCACCGACGACAGCGTGTGCAGGAAGCCCCAGACGCCCGCGCCGAAGAAGGCCATGACCGAGCAGCCGATCGACCAGAGCAGCGCCGCCTTGTTCGGATGGTTGCGGCCGGCCTTCCAGGTCATCACGAAGGTGAAGATGACCATGGTGAAGAAGGGCGCCACTTCCAGCGTCGAGAACAGCGAGCCGATCCACTGCCAGTAGCCCGGCGCGCCGATCCAGTAATAGTGGTGGCCGGTGCCGAGGATGCCCGAGAAGAGGGCGAGGCCGACGATGACGTAGAGCCACTTTTCCACGACCTCGCGGTCGATGCCGTTGATCTTGATCATCAGGAAGGCGAGCACGGAGGCCATGATCAGCTCCCAGACGCCCTCGACCCACAGATGGATGACGTACCACCAGTACATCTTGTCGAGCGCGAGGTTCGCCGGGTTGTAGAAGGCGAAGAGGAAGAAGAGCGCAAGGCCCCACAGGCCGAACAGCAGGATGTTGATGACCGTGGTCTTGCGGCCCTTCAGCGCGGTCATGGTGATGTTGAAGAGGAACATCAGTACGACGACGACGATGCCGATCTTGGCGATGAAGGTCTGCTCTAGGAATTCGCGCCCCTCATGGATGCGGAACATGTAGCCGACGACCGTCAGCCCCGCCGCCACGAAGAACAGCCAGAACTGGAGGACGGCGAGCTTCGGGCTGAACAGCTCGGTCTCGGTCTCCTCCGGGATCATGTAGTAGGTCGCGCCCATGAAGCCCATGAGCAGCCAGACGACGAGCGCATTGGTGTGGATCATGCGCACGATGTTGAAGGGCAGGAGCTCGGAGAGCGTGTTCGGCAGCACGTAGATCGTGCCGGCGAGGACCCCGAAGGCCACCTGGGCGAGGAACAGGCCGAGCGCGCCGTAGAAATACAGCATGGCGACCTTCTGCGTTTGATATTTCATGTCTTTTCTCCTCAGGCCTGTCGCTCAGCCGGCATCGTTCGGCGGCCAGTTCTGGGTCTTGATCCTGCTGGTCCATTCGAGGAAATCGGCAAGATCGTTGAGTTCCTGTTCGGTGAGGTTGAACTGCGGCATCTGCCGCCGGCCCTCTGCCCCGCTCGGCTGGGCGGCCATCCAGGCCTTGAAGGCCTCGCGCGCGCCCTCCGGGTCCTCCGCGCCGCCGTAGCGCTTCCACACATTGCCGAGCTCGGGCGCGAAATAGGCGCCTTCGCCCAGCAATGTGTGGCAGTTGATACAGGCGTTCTTTTCCCAGACGTGCTTGCCGCGGGTGACGCTGTCGGAGAGCGTCGCCTCGTCCGTGGAGGTGGTGCGCATGTAATAGTGCGAGTGGGCCGTAAGCCCCACGAAGATCGTGAAGAAGAAGATGGACCCGCCATAGAAGACGTTGCGGGCCCCGGTCTTGGTTAGGCGCTCTGCCATCCCCTGGTCCTTTCCCTTGCCGAACCCGAGAGGCCCGGCGCCAAAACCCCGCCGATCGGTTGCCGGCGATCCCCTCGCCGGCCTGCGGGACGTCTCCGGTTCTAGCCGCGGGAGAAAAGCCTTCTTTGCGAATAGGCAAAGACCGGGGCGGTTCGTCAGCCGATCAGGTTGATGGCGAGCGCGCGCACGAGCGCGAGGGAAAGCAGCGTCGCCGGCCAGGCGAGCAGCGCCGAGCGCATGAAGCCGCGGTTCGTGCGCAGTTCCATGAAGTCGAGGATGACGAGGCGGCCCTTCGCATAGGCCATGACGAGCACGGCGGCGACCGGCACCAGCAGCCCGCCCGAAAGCCCGCCGACGAAGGCGCCGCCGGCGGCGAGCGTCAGCAGCATGGCGAGGGTGGCGAGGAACTGTTCGCGGGCCTGTCGGGTCATCGGAAAATCCTCAGGTCAGATAGATGATGGGGAACATGACCAGCCAGACGAGATCGATCGCGTGCCAGAGCGTCGCGATCATCACGACATTGCCGCGCGACGGCCGCCGCGCGACGAGAAGCAGGATCGCCGCGCCGAAGACGACATGCAGCAGGTGGAAGCCGGTGACGAGGAAATAGAGTTCGGCAAGCGTGCCGAGACCGCCGACGCCCGCCTTCACTTCGACCGTATATTCGAAGGCCTTCACCACGGCGAAGGCGAAGCCGAGCAGCGCCGCCAGGACGAGGGGACGGCGGGCCGCCCTTTCCCCGGCGCTGAGCCGCACCGCCAGCGCCGCCTGCCAGCCGCTCAGCACGAGTATGATGGTGTTGGCGGCCGCAAGCCCGGGATGGAGATGGGCGCGAAACAGCGCCGCCCCTTGCGGGTCGAGCACCGTCAACACCATGAAGGCGACGAGCAGCGCCCCGAAGACGGCAAGTTCGCTCCAGACCAGAATCCACAAGAGCAGGGAATCCGCTTCCCCGCTCTCCACCTTCGCTACCGCCGTCCCGAGATCATTCGCTGCCGTCATGGCCTTTCCCTAGCAAGCCGGGCCTCGGCCTTCTTTGCGCAGGCACAAAGATGGACCCGGCGGAACGCGGCATGGTGGCGGCAGAAAAGGATGGTTTCATGAGCGACGCGCAGTTCGGCCTGATGGTCGCGGCCCCGGTGATTATCGGCTTTGCCCTCATGCTCTACCGCATGGGCGTGCTCCAGGGGGCAGGAACGCTTTCGGCCGTCGGCGCCTCGGTGGTCATCGCGGCCGTGCTGTTCTTCGGCCAGTAGGGGCCGCAGCTTCCAAGCTGCGGCCTCACTTCGCCTAGATCATTTCCGCTTTTCTTCGAATCGCGAAAACGCTCTATCCTTTTGTTTCTACGCAATTCCGGACGCAAAACCGCTTCACACTTTTGCTGGAATTGCTCTAGAATCGGTAGTTCACGCCCAGCTTGATCTGGTCCATGCGGGGCTTGCCCTTCCATCGATAGGCGATGCCGTTGAGCTCCGGCGTCTCGAAGCTGCCATGCGTCAGGTTGGCGAAGCTGTATTCGCCCGTGACGGTGACCTTGTCGGAAAGCGCATATTCGATGCCGCCACCCGCCGTCCAGCCAGAGAAGCGGCTGCTGTCGGAGGCCTCGGACCAGACGAGCTGGCCGCCGACGCGCCGGGCGCGCTTGTATTTGCCGTCCATGTCCGCCACGGCATAGCCCGCCTTGCCGAAGATCAGGATGTCGCCGATGGCATAACCGATGCGCCCGTGCACGCCGGCGAACCAGTTGGTATCGACCTCCCCGCCCTGTATTCCGGTGATGACCATGTCCTTGTGGGTGTTAGACCAGGAGAACTCGCCGCCGACGCCGAGGACGACATTGTTGGCGAGCTGGTAGTCGTAGCCCATCTGGAAACCGGCGGCGTAGCCGGACGTGTCCCCGAAGCTGTAGTTCTGTGGGTTCATGCCGTTCTGGGAGAAATCGGCCATCTGGAAGCTGGTCAGCCCCGTGCCGGCATGAAGGCCGGCATGGAAACCGGTCCAGTCATAGGTGTCGGCATCGTCGAGGCCGAGCGCGCCTTCGAGGGAGGATGCGGAAAGATCGGTCGTCAGGCTGACGCGGATCGTCCGTCCCGGTGAGGGAACCCGCGTCAGGCTCAGCGGCTCGACATAATAGACGTCCGTGAGGTTCTCGACCGCAAGGCTGAGCGTCGCATAGTCGGTCAGCTTGTAGGACGCCCATACGTCGACGATGGTATAGGGCTTCCACGGAATCTGCGCGATGAGGCTGGCGCCGCCCTGTCCCGGAGCCTGGGCGCTGGCGGCGCGCGGCCCGATATGGGAAAACCGGCTGCTCAGCGAAAGCCGCTCGTCCAGCAGGGTCTGCGTCAGCGTCAGGTTCACCTGGTATTCCGGCGGAACGTAGTTCGTGGCGTAGTCGCTCGCTAGCGAGGAATTCGCGCATGTCGCGACGGTCACGCAATATTCGACATTGGTGTAGTAGGAGCCGCCCAGCTCGGCGGTGAAGCCGCCGCGCTCGTAGCGCGCGGAAAGATCGACGCCCGAGAACTTCGCCTGCTCGATATTGCGGATCCGCATGGTCGTGCTGTTGACCCGCGTCCGGTTGATGTAGTCGTCGATCGTGCTGTCGAAATAGCCGACCTTCAGCCGCAGGCTGTCATTGCCGTCGAAGACGCCTTCCCGGGTGAGGTTCGTGCCGAATTCCCAGGTTTTCGAGGTTTCGGGCCGGAGGTTCGGATCGACGACCGTGGCGAAGCCGCCGGCCGATTCGAACAGGGACGGCAGGCGTGCGGCGTTCTTGTAGCTGCCATAGACGTTCCAGCCTTCGAGCGGCGTCACGGTCAGGGTGCTCGAATAGTCGAGCGCATCGTCCGTCTGGACCGGGTCGGTATTGCCCGGAGCATTGTTGCGGGATTCGAAGCGATGGTAGCGCAGGCCGCCGTCGAGCTTGAGCCAGTCGAGCGCCTGCCAGCCCGCATTGGTGAAGGCCGAGGCCTCCCAACGCTCGCCGTTCCGCGGCGCGACATTTCCCCCGACATCCAGCGGCCGCGTCTCCTCGTGGAGATAGGACAGGCCATATTGCAGGGAGATGTCGCCGAAGGACGTCTGGAAGCGCGAGGTGTTCGACAGGTCCGTGCCCCGCATCTGCGATTCCTTGGTGATCGTGCCGTCGACCGCCTGCGTCTCCTCGTCGAGCCAGCTTCCCCACAGGTTCCACTTGAGATCGACGAGTTCGCTTTCAGGGTCCCAGTGGTAGCGGCTGGTCAGGGTATCGACGCGGATATGGGAGGGGTTGCGCTGGTAAGTCGAATCGCTGTCGGTCGCCAGTTCCGTGGCATATTGCTCGCCGAAGGTGCTGTCGTAGAGCGAATAGCCGAGTTCCAGCGTGTGGTCGTCGCCGAAGCGAAATGTTCCTTTCAGCAGGCCGGAATAGATGTCCTGCGAGGTGTTCAGGACCTCCTCGCCCGGAAGATAGATCGACAGGCCCTTCTCGTACCAGTCGAGCGCGCAATCGCGGCCGGCGGCATCGTCGCATGCCGCCGGGCTCGGCGCGCCGCTGCCGTTCCTGCCCGCGTGGTAATTGCCGGAAACGCGGCGCGAAAAGCCGCCGAGGATATCGACATTCTCGCTCCGTCCGGCGAGAACGAGGCTCGCCGAGCCCGAATTGATGTCGAAGAGGCCGGGACGGTCCACCTTGCTTCCCGGCAGCGTCCAGAGATAGCCGGCCGTATCCCGTTCACCGGAGAGCGCCAGATGGCGCTTCGACAGGGACGTCCAGGGCGAGGTCGTGTTGCTGCTGCCCTCGATCTTCATGCGCGCGCCGAAACTCTCGCCTTCCGGGATGATGTCGTCGGCATTCAGCGTGCGCATGCTGACCATGCCGCCGATGGCGCCGGCGCCGGTCGCGCTGGTGCTCGGTCCCTTCTCGACAGCGACGCCGCCGATGAAATCGGGATCGATGAAGGTCGAATTGGCAATGCCCTGATAGCCCCGGTACATCGCGGTCGAATTCTGCGCGCCGTCGACGGTGACGGGAACGCGGCCCTGGCCCTGCAGGCCGCGGATATTCGCGTCGATGCCGCCGCTGGCGCGGCTCTGGCCCGAATAGACGCCCGGCGCGCCCTTCAGGATATCGGCGGGGCTCGCCCCGCGATAGCGCTCGATCTGGTCGCCGGTGATATAGGCGCTCGAATCCGATGCGATATAGGGATCGTCAGCACCGTTGCCGGTGCGGGCGCCGTCGACCGTGATGGCCTCGAGCACCGTCGATCCGTCCGTATCGGCCGCCGCGCCGTCGATCGTGCCCGTCGCCTGAAGATCGACCAGCGCCGCGGTCGTCGGACCGGTCATGCGCACCGAGAGGCCGCTGCCGGCCATCAGCCGTCGCAGCGCCGCGGCGGGCGGCATCTGCCCCGAAACCGCCTGCGAGCGCTTGCCGGCAAGCGCGCTTGCGGAATAGCCGACCTGCCAGCCGGTCGCGCGAATGAAGGCATCGAGCGCATCGGGCAAGGGCTGGGCCGGGATGGAGAAGGCAAAGCCCCTGGTCTCGATGGAGACGCGGCTCGTCTTCTGCTGGGCGACCGCCTCGGCGGGCGTCATCGCAACGCTCGCCAATACCGTCGACGCCAGAAGCGCCCAACGGGTCGTCCTGCTGCCATGCCTCTTGTCGATACCACCGGCTTTCGCCATTTCCCTGCCCCTTCAAACGTCGTCGGATGCGGCGGCGGCATCCCCTGCCGCGGCCAATACCCATTCGACGTAAGCCGCCGGGCGATCTCACAAAAAAACTTGAGAATTTATCGAAGGATTATGGCGCCGCCCGGAAGGCGGGTCCATTTCGCCCCGACGACTTCCGCCAGGCTGCGGATCGCGTTCTCGGCTTCGTCCAGGCGATAGTTGCCGCTGACCAGCACGTCCGCAGCGCGATCGTTCAGCGTGATGACCCGCCCGCCGTAATAGCGGGAGAGCTCACGGATCACCGCGCCGAACGGCTTGGAATAGAAGATCACCCGTCCTTCGCGCCATGCAAGGTCGCGCGCGGGATCGGCCGGACGGATGGGGGAAAGCGCATCCTCCTCCACCTCGATCATCTCGCCGGGCTGGAGTTCCACGCCCTGCCCGCGGTCCGGCAGGCGGGCGACATCGACCCGTCCGCGCTCCAGAACGACGCGGTCGCCTTCATCGCCGGAGCGGACGGCGAAGGACGTTCCCTTCACCTCGGCCTCGCCATAGCGCCCGGCGACCCTGAAGGGGTGGGCCGGGTCGTGCCTGACGTCGAACCACGCCTCGCCGTCCAGCACGCGCACGTCGCGCCGCCCGTCTTCGAAGTCGAGCGCGACCGCGCTTGCCGTGTTCAGCAGCATCCGCGAGCCGTCCGGCAGAGTGACATCCTTCTGCTCGTCGGCAGCCGTCAGGTAGTCCGCCTGCCAGCGGATCAGGAGCGCGGGATATTCCAGCACGCCGACGACGAGAGCGATGCACGCGGCCATCGCCGCTACGGTCCTTATCCACGAGCGGCGGCTTGCGGGAACGGGCCGGCGGCCCTGCGTACCCTGCGCCCGCGCGAGATTCTGCGAGGCGGCGGCGACCTCCGGCAGGTTCCAGATCCGCAGAAGTTCGGCATAGGCCCGTTCGTTCTGCGCGCTCTCGCCGCGCCAGCGGCCGAATGCCGCCAGCTCGGCCGGATCCTCGGCCCCCTGCAGGCGGACGAACCAGTCCAGCGCCTGGTCCGCGACGGACCCCGCATCTGCCGGCTCGATGCCCGGAACGTTCCGGTCGGGTTTCTCCAGACTCAAAGCGCCCATCCCTTCTTCTTCGATTGGCACGCCCTTCCACAGGATGACGTTTCAGCCCGCGCGATCTCACAACGAACCCTCGGACAGAGACGATGTCCGGGGCGCGTCGCGGGCAGGCTTGCCGTGCCGGGGCTTTGCTTCAACACGATTTCATCCTCGATCAAGGCGGCTGAAAAGGTCCCGCAGACTGCCCATGACGAGCTTGACGTCGTTGAAGACGGTGTTCGGGGACACGCCGAGATACTCCGCGATCCGGGGATAGGACCATCCTTCCACCCTGCTGAGGAGCCAGACGCGCCGCGCCCGGTCCGGCAGTTGCGTGAGCAGGTCCTCGACATGCCGGAGCCGGTCGGCCTGGATCATCCGCTCCTCGGCCGAAGGCGTGGCGTCCGCCACGTCCAGCGCCGAAGGGTCCGCGGCATCCATGGTTTCGACATGGCCGCGCGTCCTGTTCTTGCGCAGGTAATCGAGGGCGAGGTTGTGGGCGGTGCGATGAAGGAACGCCTCCACATGCTCGACCGGCCCCTTTTCCATGGCGCGCCGCACGCGCAGGTAGCTTTCCTGGGCAAGGTCCTCGGCGATCTGCGGATCGCGGACGACCCTGAGGGCCGTCGCCATCAGCGACCGGCGCATGCCGAGATAGATGCTTTCAAGATCAGCGGCCACGCTCTGCCTGCTACCAGTCCGGAAGTGGGCGACTACTAGACAGCAAAAACATGACTTTCAAGTTCATATTTATGCGCGCGCCCCGATAAGCGGCACTCATGTTCCCATGACAGCAACTTATTTGCGCCGCGGCATGTCGCAACATAGGCTTTCCCCATAGCCCGCAAGCAAGACGGGCGCTGTGACGGGTACATCAGATCTGTCTCCAGAGAGGAATTTCCATGTTCAGAACACGCATGTTCCTGGCAGCGACGACGCTTGCCTATGGCCTCGCGCTCGGCACGACGATGGCCGCCGAGCCGCTTTCCGTCATGAGTTTCGGCGGCGCCTATCAGGAAGCCCAGAGAAAGGCGGTGTTCACCGCCTATGCCGAGGAGACCGGAAGGTCCGTCTCCGAGCAGGAATACGGCGGCGAGATCGCCAAGATCAAGGCGATGATCGACAGCGGCAACACGACCATCGACGTCGTCGATGTCGACGCCCCGACGCTGCTCCAGGGCTGCGACGAGGGCATTTTCGAAACGATCGACTGGGAGAAGATCGGGCCGAAATCGGACTGGCTCGACGGCACGACGTCGGACTGCGGCGTCGGCACGATCGTCTATGCGACGATCCTTTCCTATGACAAGGACAAGCTCGCCAAGCCGCCGACGAAGCTGGCCGATCTCTTCGACCTTGCGAATTTCCCCGGCAAGCGCGGCCTGTGGAAGAACCCGGCGACCAATCTGGAATTCGCGCTGCTGGCCGACGGCGTCGCCCCGCAGGACGTCTATGCGACGCTCGCCACGCCAGAAGGCCTCGACCGCGCCTTCGCCAAGCTCGACACGATCAAGAAGGAGATCGTCTGGTGGGAGGCGGGCGCGCAGGCCCCGCAGCTCCTCGCCTCGGGCGAGGTGACCATGACGACGGCGTGGAACGGGCGCATCTTCAACGCCAACAAGGAAGGACGCCATTTCGGCATCGTCTGGGACAACCAGATCCTCGATTCCAACTATTGGGTCATCCCGAAGGGCGCGAAGGACATGGAGGGCTCGCTCGCCTTCATCCATTTCGCCGTCGAGCCGAAGGTGCTGGCCGGCATCGCGAAATACATTCCCTACGGCCCCGTCCGCACGACGGCCGCCGCGGAAGTGGCCTCCGACGATGCCAGGAACCTGCCGACCAGCCCGCAGAACCTGACGACCTCCCTGACGCTCGACAACGCCTTCTGGGCGGACCATGGCGACGAGATCCGCAAGCGCTTCACCACCTGGCTTTCCAACTGAGGAGCGCGCGGATGAACACGATGACGATGGAAAGGGGGCGCCTCGACGAGGCGCCGCCGATCACGACAGCCAGCGAGACCATGGTCGCTTTCGAGCGCGTGCAGAAGACCTATGACGGGCGCACGCTCGTCGTAGAGGACCTGAACCTTGCGGTGCGGCGGGGCGAATTCCTCACCATGCTCGGTCCTTCCGGCTCCGGCAAGACGACGACGCTGATGATGCTCGGCGGCTTCGAGCAGCCGACGAGCGGGCGCATCCTGCTCGAAGGACAGGCCGTGGAGCGCCTGCCGCCGGAGCGCCGCGACATCGGCTTCGTCTTCCAGAACTATGCGCTCTTCCCGCATATGACGGTGGCCGAGAATGTCGGCTTCCCGTTGCGCTACCGCGGCATCAGGGGAGCGGAGGCAAAGCGCCGGGTCGAGGAAGCGCTTTCCATGGTCAAGCTCACCGGCCTTGGCGAACGCCGCCCGGCGCAGCTTTCCGGCGGGCAGCAGCAGCGCGTCGCGCTCGCCCGTGCCATGGTGTTCAAGCCGAAGCTCATCCTGATGGACGAGCCGCTCGGCGCGCTCGACAAGCAATTGCGCGAGCATATGCAGGTCGAGATCAGGCGGATCCAGCAACAGCTCGGCATCACCATGGTCTATGTGACGCACGACCAGTCGGAAGCGCTCACCATGTCGGACCGCATCGCGGTCTTCCACGAGGGCCGCATCCAGCAACTCTCCGACCCGATGACGCTCTACGACCGGCCGGAAAACCGCTTCGTCGCCGGCTTCATCGGCGACAACAACACGCTTGCCTGCGAATTCGCCGGGACGGAAAACGGCCTCGGCGTCGTACGGATGCCGGACGGAACCCGGCTTTTCACGACCGGGCCGTCCGGCCAGGCGCACGCGGACCTCACGGTCTCCATCCGCCCCGAGCGGCTGGGCCTCGACGGTCCTGACCGAAAAAATGCCGAAAACCGTATTCCCGCCCGCGTCCTCGACAGGACCTTCCTCGGAGACCGGGTGCGGCTGACGCTGGAGGCCTTCGGCAGCGAGCGGCTCGTCGCTTCCGTGCCGGCCGCCGAGGGCGCAGCGATCCTGCCGGGAAGTCGCATCGGCATGGCCTGTTTCGCCGCCGATTGCCGAACGCTGACGAGGTAGCCATGACCGAGACCATGTCCCTTGCCATTCCGCCTACGTCGGGCAGCCTCGGCGCGGCCCTGCGCCGGGCCGAGCGACCGAACCGTCTTCGCGCCTTCGCGCTCGCGCTGCCGGCGCTCCTCTTCCTCGTCGTCACCTTCGCCGCCCCGATCGGCCTCTTCCTCACCACCGCCGTGCGCAACCCGGAGGTCCGCAGCGTCCTGCCGCAGACCGTCGCCGCGCTCGACGGCTGGGACGGGAGCGCCACGCCGGGCGAAGAGGCCTTCGCCGCGCTTGCCGCCGACCTTGCCCGCGCGAAGGAGGACAACACCGCCGCATCGCTCGGCAAGCGGCTGAACTACGAAAGCGCCGGCATGCGCAGCCGCATCATGTCGGTGGTCCGCCACCTCGGCAATCTCAAGGATGGCGCCCTCGCCCCGCAATTTGCGGCGCTCGATCCGGTCTGGGCCAGTCCCGACCTCTGGGCGATCATCAAGCGCAACGGCAGCGCCGTCACGCCCTATTACCTGCTGACATCCGTCGACCTCGCGCAGGACGCCTCCGGCGGCATCGAGCGGGTGGAGGCGAGCCAAGCGGTGTTCCTCGACATTCTCGGGCGCACGCTCTGGATCGCGGCCCTCGTGACCGCCGCGACGCTCGTCCTCGGCTTTCCCGCGGCCTATGTCATCTCGCTGGCGCCGTCGCGCATCGCCGGATTCCTGCTGCTCCTCGTGCTGCTGCCGCTCTGGACGTCGCTTCTGGTGCGCACCACCGCCTGGGTCGTGCTGCTGCAGACGGACGGGGTGATCAACCAGATCCTCCTGGCGCTCGGCCTCACCACGGAAAAGCTCCAGCTCATGCTGACCCGCTTCGGCACCGTCACGGCGATGACGCATATTCAGCTTCCCTTCACGATCCTGCCGATCCTCAGCGTCATGAAGTCCATTCCGGAGGGTCAGATGCGGGCGGCGCGCTCGCTCGGCGCACCGCCCTTCTTCGCCTTCTGGCGGGTCTACGCGCCGCAGACGCTGCCGGGCGTTGCCGCCGGCTGCCTGATGACCTTCATCCTGTCGCTCGGCTACTACATCACGCCGGCGCTGGTCGGCGGCCCGCGCGACCAGATGATGTCGAACTTCATCGCCACCTACATCAACCGCGACCTGAACTGGGGCATGGCCGCCGCGCTCGCCTGCCTGCTCCTCGTCATGACGCTTTCCATCTATCTCCTGTTCCTGCGCCTCGTCGGCGCGGAGCGCATCAAGCTCGGATGAGAACAATGTGGCTTCCCGCTTACGCAACCCGCGGCGAACGGCTCTGCCGCCTCGCCGTCGTCGCCTTCGCCTTCGCCGTGCTCGTCTTCCTGATCGGGCCGCTCTTCGTCGTCTTCCCGCTCTCCGTCTCGAAGGATCCGTTCTTCACCTTCCCGATCCAGGACTATTCCTGGCGCTGGTATGCGGATTTCTTCGAGAACGCGCGCTGGACGCAGAGCCTCTTCAACAGCCTCGTCGCGGCCGCCTGCAGCACGGCGCTCGCCACGCTGCTCGGCACACTCGCCGCCCTCGGCGTCAGCCGGCCCGGTTTCCCGGCGCGAAAGGCGGTCATGGCGCTGATGATCTCGCCGATGATCATGCCCGTCGTCATCGTCGCCGTCGGGGCCTATATGTTCTTCGGTTCGCTTGGACTTACCAATACGCGCACCGGGCTGGTGCTCGCCCATGCGGCGCTCTCCATTCCCTTCGTCGTCGTCACGGTGCTGTCGGCGCTTTCCACCTATGACGCCAACCTCTCGCGGGCCGGCGCAAGCCTCGGCGCAGGGCCCGTCAGCGTCTTCTTCGCCGTCACGCTGCCGCTGATCCTGCCCGGCATCGTCTCCGGCGCGCTGCTCGCCTTCGCCGTCTCCTTCGACGAGGTGATCGTCGCGCTCTTCCTGACGGGCGCCGAGCAGCGCACCCTGCCGGTGCAGATGTTCTCCGGCATCCGCGACCAGATCAACCCGACGATCATGGCGGCGGCGAGCCTGCTCACCACCGTCTCCATCGCGCTGTTCCTGGTCTTGAGCCTCATCCGCCGGGTGAGGCGGGCCTGATCGCGGCGGGTTTTCCCTCAGCCGTCCCGCGTTTCGGCGAGAAACGCATCGGCGAAATGCGCCGCGAAGCTCTCCGCCACCGCGGAGCGCTTGCGGTCCGAGCTCAGATAGATGCCGACGACGACGTCCGTGAGCCTTGGCAGGCCGAGGGCGTCGTCGAGCGTTGCAAGCTTCGACGGCAGGATGCGGCGGGCGAGGACCGTGTTGCCGAAGCCGGAGCCGACCGCTGCCTCGAGGCCGGAAAGGCTGGGGCTGGTATAGACGAGATCGTAGCCCCGCCCGTCGCGCTGCAGCGCCGTCAGCATCGCCCGCCGATAGAGGCAGCCTTCCGGATAGCAGACGATGCGCAGGTTGCCGCCGCCGTCGGTGACGAGCGAGGTCGGGCTGTCGCCGACCCAGGCGAGCGGCTCCTTCCAGGTCATGAACGCGCCTTCCGCCGGCCCGTCCGGCGTCATCGCCACGACGAGGTCGTAGAGCCCGTTGCGCAGGCCCTGCAGCAGGACATGGGAGAGGTCGCAGACGACCTCGAAGCGGAAGTCGTGGCCGCTGCGGGCAAGGCGCGGCATCAGCTTCGGCAGGAAATGATCGGCATAGTCGTTGGGAATGCCGAGGCGAATCTTGCCGTGCTGGTCGCGCCGCGACAGGCGCAGCACCATCTCGTCGTTGAGCGCCAGCATCTGCCGGGCATAGCTCGCGACAAGCTCGCCCGCCTCGGTCGGCTGGGCACTGGCATCCTTGGTGAAGAGGGAAACGTTGAGCAGTTCCTGCAGCTTCTTCATCTGCAGGCTGATGGCCGGCTGGGTGCGGCCGAGCTGTTCGGCGGCGCGCGTGTGGCTGCGCAGGTCGATGACCGCCAGGAAGGTGCGAAGAAGGTCGGTCGGGATATTTCTCACGGGGCGGCACCGCTTCCAAAAGGAAACGGGCCGATCGGACGGCCCGTTCCAAGTTGCCCGCGGACGGGTCAGGCGGGGAGGATATTATGCTCCGGACCGAAGGGGAAGCCCGTGATGTTCTCGCTGCCGGTTTCGGTCATGACAAGGATGTCGTGCTCGCGGTAGCCGCCGGCCCCCGGCATGCCGTCCGGAATGGTCAGCATCGGCTCCATGGAGACCACCATGCCCGGCTGGAGCACGGTGTTGATGTCCTCGCGCAGCTCCACGCCCGCCTCGCGGCCGTAATAATGCGAGAGCACACCGAAGGAATGGCCGTAGCCGAAGGAGCGGTAGCCGAGCAGGCCGTGATCGCGGTAGATCTCGTTGAGCTCGGCCGCCACGTCGCCGCAGCGCGCGCCGGGCTTGAGCAGTTCGAGGCCCCGACGGTGCACCGCGCAGTTGATCTCCCAGATGCGCAGGTGCTCGTCGCTGGCGTGGTCGAGGAACAGCGTGCGCTCCAGCGCCGTATAGTAGCCGGCGATCATCGGGAAGCAGTTGAGCGAAAGGATGTCGCCCTTCTCGACGCGGCGCGAAGTCACCGGATTGTGCGCTCCGTCGGTGTTGATGCCCGACTGGAACCAGACCCAGGTGTCCATCAGCTCGGCATGGGGGAAGCGGCTCGCGATATGGCGGACCATGGCCTGCGTGCCGGCGAGCGCCACCTCGTATTCCGGCACGCCCTCGCGCACCGCCTTCGCGACGGCGGCCCCGCCGATATCGGCGGTCCTGGCACCTTCCTTGATGAGGGCGATCTCCTCGTCCGACTTGATCGTGCGCAGCCACATGGTCGGGGAACCGATGTCGACGAATTCGACATTCGGGAAGGCCTCTTCCAGCAGGCGGCGCAGCTCGAGATCGACCTGGTCGAACTCGATGCCGATGCGCGAAGCCTTCGGCAGGAGCGTCTGCAGGGCATGGAAGAAGTTGTCGCGCTGCCAATCCGTATAGGTGACGTTGTCGCCGAAGGTGCGGCGCCAGGGCTGGCCGGCATCGATGCCGGCGGAAACGGAGGTGGCCTTTTCCGGCGTGATGACGAAGGCGTAGCGCCGGCCGAAGGAGCAATAGAGGAAATCGGAGAAGTAGCAGATGTTGTGATACGAGGTCAGGATCGCCGCATCGAGCTTCAGTTCCTCCAGAATGCGACGCATCGCATTCTGCCGCCGCTCCATCTCGCCCGCCGAGAAGGTCGGCTGTACCTTCCTGCCATTGTGCATCTCCTGCAGCCGCAGAAGCTGGTTGGGCATCCCCCGCGCAAACATGTTCATGTGAAGCTCCTTCTCCGCGCCAACGCGCTGTTTGACGGGGATCAGGGTAGGAACCTTCACGGGTTCTGGAAAATTAGAAGTTCCAATGCCCTCATAAGGAACGCGCCACGACGCCTGCGACGCGCACGCAAGGAAATTCCCCAAAGTGGCGACCGGCGGAAACAAGTTGACAAATCCGCCCCGAACTCGGTAATTTCCGGAAAATTCTAATTGGCACTTGGGCCCCTCCGGAACCGATCGTTCCGGCGGGGCTTTTTTGTTTGGTTTCCAGGCATGGTCGCGAACGGCAAGAAGATCATTTCCGTGGGGGTGCTGTTCTCCCAGTCCGGCCCCTACGGGCGGCTGGGATACGAGGGCTATCGCGGCGCGATCGCCGCGATAGAGGCCGTCAATGCGCAGGACCTGCCGTTCGCGCTGAAGCCCGTCGCCGCCGACCCGGGCGGCAATATCGACCGCTATGCGGCGCTGTGCGACGATCTCGTCACCGGCCATGGCGTGCGCCATGTCGTCGGATGCACGACGTCGTGGAGCCGCAAGGAGGTCATTCCGATCGTCGAGAAGCGCGATGCGGTGCTGTGGTATCCTTGCGTCTACGAAGGCTTCGAGGCCAGCGATCGCGTCGTCTATATCGCGGCCTGCGCCAACCAGCATCTGGTCCCGCTGATCGACTTCATCATGCCGCGTTTCGGCAAGCGGGCGATCCTGCTCGGCTCGAACTATATCTGGGGCTGGGAAACCAACCGGCTCGCGCGCGAGATGCTGCATGCGGCCGACGGCGAAGTGCTCAGCGAGCGCGCCGTCGCCATCGGCGACACGGATATCGGCCATCTCATCCGCGAGATCGAGGCCAGGAGGCCGGATTTCATCCTCAACAACCTGATCGGCGAATCCTCCTATGCCTTCCTGAAGGCCTATGCCGACCTCGGCCGGCGCGACCCCGATTTCCGCGCCACCGTGCGGCCGGTGCTCAGCTGCAATTTCTACGAAAGCGAGCTGGAAAGAGTGGGCGGGGACGCGGAAGGAACTTTCACCGTGAGCTGTTATTTCCGGTCGCTTCCCGGGGAGGCGAACCGGGCCTTTCTCGAAAAGGCGCAAGGGGACGCCTCCGGCAGCGGAATCTCGGCTTTCTTCGCCCAGAGCTATTCCAGCATCCTGCTGATCGCGGACGGGATCGCCCGCGCCGGCACGGACGCCATCGAGCCCGTTCTCGCCTCCTGCAAGACGCATGCGACAAGCACGCCGCTCGGCGATATCATCGTCGACGCCCGCACCAACCACATCGCCCTGCCGGCCCATATCGGGCGGGCGCGCAATGACGGCGGGTTCGATATCGTGCACCTGGCGGAAAGCGCCATCCAGCCGGACCCCTTCATGGCCCGGACCCATCTGAAGTCCAGCATGAACGAGGGCCAGCAGCCCGGCTTCCTGAGGCTCGTCAAATGACCAAGACCGACCGCTCCCTCGCCTTCCCCTCCTGGGGCGCCTTCGAAAACTGGACGGCGCTGATCGTCCACCGCCGCCACGCCAATGTGGACGCCATCACGCAGCAATTGCAGCGCATCGGCGTCGAGGCCGTGGAGTGCTGGCCGGACGTGCCGGAGAATGCCGACATCTCCCCCTTCAACATCGTCTTCTTCGATGTCGACATGGGCTATGACGGCCAGTTCCCCTGGCAGCCGCAGCAGGCGCCGGTGCCGACCGTGGCGCTGATCGGCTCCGAAGCGCCCGGGCGCATCGACTGGGCGCTGCGGCAGGGCGCGGATGCGCAGCTCATCAAGCCGATCGGCAGCGCCGGCGTCTACAGCGCGCTGGTCATCGCCATGCACAATTTCCACCGGCGGCATGCGCTGGCGACGGAGATCGGCGCGCTGCGCGACAGCCTCGACCAGCGCGAGGCTGTCGCGCAGGCGACCGCGATCCTGATGCTGGCGGAAAACATGTCCCCCAGGCAGGCCTACCAGAAGCTGCGCCTTGCCGCGATGACCGAGCGCGTCAGCGTCGAGGCCATGGCGCGGCGCTTCCTGAACGAACAGCAGGCAGGACCCGACCGTGAGCGCGCTTGATACCCTTCCCGGCAACCGGAAAAAGGCCGAGCCCGGCGTGTTCGCCCGCATCCTGCGCCGGCGGCTGGCGGCATTCGGCCTCTTCGTCATCGTCCTGACGGTCGTGGCGGCGCTCTTCGCGCCGTGGATCGTGCCCTTCGATCCGAACGAGCAGTTCTTCGACGGGCTGACGCTCGAAGGCGCGCCGCTGCCGCCCGACGGCAAGTTCTGGTTCGGCACCGACCTCGTCGGCCGCGACCTGTTCTCGCGCCTGATCTACGGCGCGCAGACCTCGCTGATCATCGGCGTGGTGGCGAACGGCATCGCCGTCCTGATCGGCTCGGCGGTCGGCATCTGCGCCGGCTATTTCCGCGGCTGGGTCGAGACCGTTCTGATGCGCTTCACCGACCTGATGATGGCTTTTCCGGCCCTGCTGCTCGCCATCGTGCTGGCCGCGATCTTCAAGCCGAGCCTGTGGATCGTCGCTATGGTGATCGCCATGGTCAACTGGGTGCAGATCGCCCGCGTGCTCTATACCGAGACCCGCTCGCTCTCCGAGCGCGACTTCATCGAGGCCGAACGGGCGATGGGCGCGGGCGCACCGCGCATCATCCTCAAGCATATCCTGCCGCATCTCTTCTCGACCATGATCGTCTGGGCGACGCTCGGCATCGCCACCACGGTGCTCCTGGAGGCGACGCTGTCCTTCCTCGGCATCGGCGTGCAGCCGCCGACCCCCTCCTGGGGCAACATCATCTTCGAGAACCAGACCTATTTCACCAGCGCGCCCTGGCTGGTCTTCATTCCCGGCGCGGCGATCCTGCTGCTGGCGCTGGCCTTCAACCTGGTCGGCGATGCCCTGCGCGACGTGCTCGACCCGACCCAGCAGGGACACCACTGATGCCCGCCTATATCGCCCGCCGGCTGCTCCAGACGCTGATGATCCTGATCGGCATCAGCTTCGTGACCTTCATCCTGCTCTATCTGGTGCCGGCCGATCCGGCGCGCCAGATCGCCGGCCGCAGCGCCACGGCACAGACCGTGGAGAACATTCGCGAGCAACTCGGGCTGAACCTGCCCTTCTACGAACAGTATCTGCGCTATCTGAAGGGCCTCGTGCAGGGCGATCTCGGGCGCTCCTATCTCCAGAAGACGGAGGTCGCCTCGCTCATCTGGTCGCGCCTTCCGGCCAGCCTCCTGCTCATGGCCGGGGCGATCGTCAGCGAGCTCGTCATCGGCCTCACCATGGGCGTCGTCGCAGCCACAAGGCGCGGCAGCCGCACGGACAACGCGCTGATGATCTTCTCCTTCGTCGGCGTCTCCGCGCCGCAATTCGTGATCGGCATCCTGATGCTCTACGTCTTTGCGGTGAAGCTCGGCTGGTTCCCGATCGGCGGATACGGCACGTTCCAGCACATGGTCCTGCCGTCGCTGACGCTCGGCCTGCTCGGCGCGGGCTGGTATTCGCGCATGATGCGCTCGTCGCTCCTCGACGTGCTGCGCCAGGACTATATCCGCACCGCCCGCGCCAAGGGCCTCGCCCGCTGGACGATCCTCTTCCGCCACGCCATGCCCAACGCCATCCTGCCGATCATCGCCATGATCGGCATCGATATCGGCCTGTTCATGTCGGGCATCGTGGTGGTGGAAAGCGTGTTCGGCTGGCCGGGCATCGGCCAGCTCGCCTGGCAGGCCATCCAGCGCGTCGACATTCCCATCATCATGGGCGTCACCATCGTTTCCGCCTTCGCCATCGTTCTCGGCAACCTTCTTGCGGACCTCATCACTCCGCTGATCGACCCGCGCATCAAGCTGCGGTGAAAAAACACTCCAGAGAGAAAGGGACAGACATGAAAAAAACACTTCTCGCAGCCGCATCCGTGCTGGCGCTTGGTCTTGCCGCCCCGCTCGGCGCAATGGCCGAAACCGTCAAGCAGGGCGGTTCGATGATCGTCACCTACAAGGACGACGTCTCCACGCTCGACCCGGCCATCGGCTACGACTGGCAGAACTGGTCGATGATCAAGTCGCTGTTCGACGGCCTCATGGACTACGAGCCGGGCACCACCAACCTGCGCAAGGAAATCGCCGAGGACTACACGATCTCCGAGGACGGCAAGACCTTCGTCTTCACCCTGCGAAAGGGCGTGAAGTTCCACAACGGCCGCGAACTGACCGCCGACGACGTCAAGTATTCCATCGAGCGCGTGGTGAACCCGGCGACGCAGAGCCCCGGCGCCGGGTTCTTCGGCTCCATCGCCGGCTTCGAGGAAGCGTCCGCCGGCAAGGCCGACCATCTTTCCGGCATCACCGTGACCGATCCCTATACGATCAAGTTCGAGCTGAGCCGTCCCGACGCGACCTTCCTCCATGTGCTGGCGCTGAACTTCGCCCATGTGGTCCCGAAGGAGGAGGTCGAGAAATACGGCGCCGACTTCGGCAAGCATCCGGTCGGCTCCGGCGCCTTCAAGATGGCCGAATGGACGCTCGGCCAGCGCATCGTCTTCGAGCGCTTCAAGGACTATTACAATCCCGAACTGCCCAAGCTCGACCAGATCACCTTCGAGGTCGGCCAGGAGCCGGTCGTCGCGCTGCTGCGCCTGCAGAACGGCGAGATCGACATTCCCGGCGACGGCATTCCGCCGGCCAAGTTCATCGAGGCGACGCAGGATCCGAAGCTCAAGGAGCTGATCATCCAGGGCGGCCAGCTGCATACCGGCTACGTCACCATGAACGTAAAGATCAAGCCGTTCGACAATGTGAAGGTGCGTCAGGCCGTCAACATGGCCATCAACAAGGACCGCATCGTCCGCATCATCAACGGCCGCGCCCTGCCGGCCAACCAGCCGCTGCCGCGCTCCATGCCGGGCTACGCGGAAGACTACAAGGGCTATCCATACGATCCGGAAAAGGCCAAGGCGCTGCTTGCCGAGGCCGGCGTTCCGGATGGCTTCGAGACCGAGCTGTTCGTCGCCAACACCGATCCGCAGCCGCGCATCGCGCAGGCCATCCAGCAGGACCTCGCCGCCATCGGCATCAAGGCGTCGATCAAGTCGCTGGCGCAGGCCAACGTCATCGCGGCCGGCGGCGAGCCGGACGGTGCACCGATGGTCTGGTCCGGCGGCATGGGCTGGATCGCCGACTTCCCGGACCCGTCCAACTTCTACGGTCCGATCCTCGGCTGCGGCGGCGCGGTCCAGGGCGGCTGGAACTGGTCGTGGTACTGCAACGAGGAGCTCGACAAGAAGGCGCAGGAAGCCGACGCGATGGTCGACCCCGCCAAAAAGGCGGAGCGCGAGGCGCTGTGGCGCGACATCTACCTGAAGATCATGGACGACGCGCCCTGGGCGCCGATCTTCAACGAGGAACGCTTCTCCGTGCGCTCCGAGCGCCTCGGCGGCCCGGATGCGATCTTCGTCGATCCCGTTCACATCCCGGTCAATTACGACGAGGTCTATGCAAAAGATGTGCAATAACTGCCAGTACACCATCCATGGCCGGCACCATCACTTCGGCTGGGACAATTCGTTCCAGCCGGCGGAGACGGTGGCTCCGGGCTCGACGCTGAAATTCGAATGCCTCGACAGCGGCGCCGGGCACTATCATCCCGGCAGCACCGTCGCGGACGTGTCGACGATGGATTTCTCTAGGGTCAATCCGGTCAGCGGCCCCATCTTCGTGGATGGGGCCAGGCCCGGCGACGTGCTGAAGGTCACCATCCATGAGTTCGAACCCTCGGGCTTCGGCTGGACGGCCAACATTCCCGGCTTCGGCCTGCTCGCCGACGACTTCAGGGAGCCGGCGCTGGCGCTGTGGAACTACAATCCCTCAACGCTGGAGCCGGCGCTGTTCGGCCAGCATGCGCGCGTGCCGCTGAAGCCGTTTGCCGGCACCATCGGCGTCGCGCCGGCCGAGAAGGGCCTGCATTCCGTCGTGCCGCCGCGGCGCGTCGGCGGCAATCTCGACATCCGGGACATCGCCGCCGGGACCACGCTCTACCTGCCGGTCGAGGTGGAGGGCGCGCTGTTCTCCATCGGTGACACGCATGCCGCGCAGGGCGACGGCGAGGTCTGCGGCACGGCGATCGAAAGCCAGATGAACGTCGCGCTGACGCTCGACCTCATCCGGGACACGCCGCTGAAGATGCCGCGCTTCACCACGCCCGGCCCCGTGACCCGTCATCTCGACAGCAAGGGCTACGAGGTCACCACCGGCATCGGCCCAGACCTGTGGGACGGCGCGAAGGCGGCCCTCTCCAACATGATCGACCTCCTCTGCCAGACGCAGAACCTCAACCCGGTGGACGCCTACATGCTCTGCTCGGTCTGCGGCGACCTGCGCATCAGCGAGATCGTCGACCAGCCGAACTGGGTCGTGTCCTTCTACTTCCCGCGCTCGGTCTTCGAATAGGCATGCGGGGGGCGGCTCCGGCCGCCCCTCCCACAATCCAGAAAGCATGGACATGAATACGGCTTCTCCGCTCTTGCAGGTCAGGGATCTGGTGACGCAGGTCGCAACGCCCGACGGTGCGCGCACCGTCGTCGACCGGCTGTCCTTCGACCTCAAACGCGGAGAAACGCTGTGCATCGCGGGGGAAAGCGGCTCGGGCAAGTCGATGACCGTGCTGTCGCTGATGCAATTGCTGCCGAAGAACCTCGCGCGCGTGGCCGGCGGCTCGGCCATCATGAACGGCCGCGATATCCTGAAACTCGACGAAGGACAGATGCGCGGCGTGCGCGGCCGCCATATCGGCATGATCTTCCAGGAGCCGATGACCTCGCTCAATCCCGTCCTGACCATCGGGCGGCAACTGGCAGAAGCCGTCGGCTTCAGGTCCGGCCTTTCGGGCGCGGCGATGGCGCAGCGCTGCAAGGAACTGCTCGATGAGGTGCAGATTTCCGATGCCGCGCGCCGCCTGCTGCAATATCCGCATGAATTGTCGGGCGGCATGCGCCAGCGCGTGATGATCGCGATGGCGCTCGCGCAGAAGCCGGAAATCCTGATCGCGGACGAGCCGACCACCGCGCTCGACGTCACCGTGCAGGCGCAGATTCTCGCCCTCATCCGCAAGCTCCAGGCCGAAAACGGCGTCTCCGTGATCCTCATCACCCACGACATGGGCGTGGTGGCGGAAATGGCCGACCATGTGCTGGTGATGAACAAGGGCAGGGACGTGGAGCACGGCCCGCTGCGCGAGGTCTTCCACCATCCGAAGGACGACTATACGCGCAAGCTGCTCGCCGCCGTGCCGCGGCTCGGCGAGATGACCGGGACGGACAAGCCCAAGCGCGCCCCCGCGCAGGCCAGGGCAGAGGAAGAGGCGGAGAAGGCAGCACCCGTGCTCGAAGTGAACGATCTCGTCGTCCGCTTCGACATCAAGGGCGGCATCCTGCAGCGGCCGGTCCGGCGCGTCCATGCGGTGGAGGGCGTGTCCTTCACCGTCGGGCGCGGCGAGACGCTGTCGCTCGTCGGCGAATCCGGCTGCGGCAAATCCACGACCGGGAAGGCGCTGCTCAACCTCGTTCCGTGGAGCGGCGGCATCCGCATCGGCGGAAAAAGCACGCGAGGGCTCAGCCGCGCGGCCATGCGGCCGGTGCTGCGCGATATCCAGATGATCTTCCAGGATCCCTATGCCTCGCTCGATCCGCGCATGCGGGTGGGCGACCTCGTCGCCGAGCCGCTCGTCATCCACGGCGTCGCCTCGGGAAGCGAGTTGAAGGACCGCGTCGAATATCTCTTCCGCCGCGTCGGCCTGTCCGCCGAGCAGATGCGGCGCTATCCGCACGAATTTTCCGGCGGCCAGCGCCAGCGCATCTGCATCGCCCGCGCCCTGTCGCTGTCGCCGAAACTGATCGTCGCCGACGAGAGCGTCGCGGCGCTCGACGTCTCCATCCAGGCGCAGGTGCTCGACCTGTTGCAGGACATCCAGAACGAGACCGGCATCTCCTACCTGTTCATCAGCCACGACATGGCGGTGGTGGAACAGATCAGCCATCGCGTCGCCGTGATGTATGCCGGCCGCTTCGTCGAGATGGGCACGCGCGCCCAGGTGTTCGAGAACCCGCAGCACGATTATACGCGCAAGCTGATGGACGCGGTGCCCATTGCCGACGCCGACCGCGAACGCCGCCTTTTCATCCCGAACGAGGGCGAGCTGCCCAGCCCCGTCAAGCCGCTCGACTACGCCCCGCCCCTCTCCGTCCGCAGGGAGGTCGGGAACGGGCACGTGGTCTGGCACGAGGCGAAGGTCGCCTGAAACCCGGGATAGGGATCGGGCAGGACGCCACTTGACGCCGCGCGGACCAGCGTCCTAATTGGGCCCGACGGTTCCCGGAGGAAGACTCCGACGGGATTAATAGGGAACACGGTGCGGACGACCCAACAGGGACCAAGACCGTGGCTGCCCCCGCAACTGTAAGCGGATTGCCGATCATCACGGGAAGGGCCGACAAGGCTTTTTCCGGGCCAAGGGCCATGCCACTGCGGATGTCGCGGGAAGGCAGGTGATCGACAGATATCCGCGAGCCAGGAGACCTGCCGTCGAACACGATCCAATCAGCCGGGCGGGGATGCCTGGAAGGGAGCAGACATGTTTGACCTGAGCCTTCGCCGATATACGGCCTTCATCCGCCTCGATTGGGCTTTTCCCGTCCACGAGGCTTGAGCAATCCGCCGCGCACCGCCGCGCCGTATTGCCGCCCTCCCCGAGATCGAGGCTCCCATGCGCCAGACAATCGCAACCATCACCTTCGCCCTCGGCCTTACCGGCCTTGCCGGCACGGCTTTCGCCGCCACCCAGTATCCGCTGACGCTCGAAAATTGCGGCCGGCAGATCACCTTCGAGAAAGCGCCGGAGAAGATCGTCTCCATCGGCCAGGGCATGACCGAAGTGCTTTTCTCGCTCGGCCTTGCCGACAAGGTCGCGGGAACGGCGGTCTGGGTCGGGCCGGTGCTGCCGCAATATGCCGAGGCCAATAGCAGGATAAAAAGGCTGGCGGACAACGATCCGAGCTTCGAGGCCGTGGTCGGGCAGGAACCCGATCTGGTGGCCGCGGAATTCGAATGGCATGTCGGCGCGCAGGGCTCCGTCGGCAAGCGCGAGCAATTCGCCGATCTCGGCATCGAGACCTATATCGCGCCGGCCGATTGCGTCGCCAAGATCAACACCGACGGCGGAGACGGCGTGCGCGAGACGCTGTTCACCATGGACCTGGTCTATCGGGAAATCGCCGAACTCTCCGAGATCTTCGACGTGAAGGACAGGGGCGATGCGCTGATCGCCGAGCTGAAGAAGCGCGAGGCGGATGCCGTGGCGTCCATCGCCGGCGCGGCCGGCAAGAACCTGCCCGTGGTGTTTTGGTTCTCCAGCAAGGAAGTCAATGGCGATGCCTTCATCGCCGGCAAGAACAGTGCACCGGCCTATATCCTAAAGACCATCGGCGCGAAGAATGTCGTCACGACCGAGGAGGAATGGCCGCTGGTCGGCTGGGAGACGATCGCCCAGGCAAATCCCGCCGTCATCGTGCTCGCAACCATGGACCGCCGCCGCTATGCCGCGGACGATCCGAAGGTGAAGATCGACTTCCTCGAAAACGACCCCGTCACCAGGGAACTCGATGCCGTCAAAAACAAGCACTTCGTGATGATGGACGCCCAGTCGATGAACCCGACGATCCGCACGATCGACGGCATCGAGACGCTGGCGAACGGCATCAAGGCCTTCGGCCTCGCGCAGTGAGCATTACCGCTTCGTGGCGGCATCGGTGGTGGGTGCTTGCGGCACTCGCCATCGCCGCCAGCCTTCTCCTCACCCTCATGATCGGCCTCGCGGTCTCCATCGGCGAGATCGCGATTCCCGTTTCCACGACCGCAAGAGCCGTGTCGAACCGGCTTTTCGCAACGGCGTTCGAGCTCAACCGCATCCATGAGGGCGTCATCTGGGACTATCGTCTCAGCCGGGCGCTGGTGGCGGCCAGCGCGGGGGCCTCGCTCGCCCTGTGCGGCGCCATCCTCCAGGCATTGCTTCGCAACCCGCTGGCCGAGCCCTATGTGCTCGGCATATCCGCCGGCGCGTCGACCGGCGCCGTCTGCGTGATGATCCTCGGCCTCGGCTACGGCGTCCTCTCGCTTTCCGGCGGCGCCTTCGCCGGCGCGCTGGTCACCTTCCTGCTGGTGGGCATCCTTGCCTCGGGCACGGGCGGATCGAGCGAGCGGATCATCCTGTGCGGCGTTGCCGGCTCGCAGCTCTTCAATGCGCTGACCTCCTACATCGTCACGACGTCGGCGAATGCGGAGCAGGCCCGCGGCGTGCTGTTCTGGCTTCTCGGCTCGATGAGCGGCGTGCGCTGGCCCGATGTCTACCTCTCGGTGCCGATCACGCTTGCCGGGTTTGCCGCCTGCCTGTTCCATGCCCGCGCCCTCGATGCCTTCGCCTTCGGGAGGGACGCCGCGGCATCGCTGGGGATCGCCGTGCGCAGGACCCAGATCGTTCTCTTCGCCGTCACGGCGATCATGACCGCGGCCGTTGTCAGCATGGTCGGCTCGGTCGGTTTCGTCGGGCTCGTCATCCCGCATGCCGCCCGCTTCCTCGTCGGGCCCTCGCATGGCCGTCTCCTTCCGGCCACGGCGCTCGGCGGCGCGATCTTCGTGGTCGCCGCCGACATCGTCTCGCGCATCATCATTCCGCAGCAGATCCTGCCCATCGGGGTGGTCACGGCGCTGTTCGGCGCACCGGCCTTCGCCATCATCCTCTATCGCGTCCGGAAAAGCGCATGAGCATCTCCATCGAAGACGTATCCTATTCGGCCGGGAACACCTTGATCATCGACGGGGTCACGCTCTCGGTGACGCAGGGCAAGGTGCTCGGCCTGCTGGGGCCGAACGGATCGGGCAAATCCAGCCTTCTGCGCCTGATCTGCCGCCTGCGCCGCGTCGAGAGCGGGGTGATCCGGCTGGGCGGGGACGACGTCTCCACGCTCTCGCGCGCCGGCCTTGCCCGCCGCGTCGCCTTCGTGGAACAGCAGTCGACGACCGATATCCCGCTGACGGTGCGCGACATCGTCCAGCTCGGACGCACGCCCCATCGCGGCCTTCTGTCCTCATGGACGCCCGAAGGGGATGCGGCGGTGGACATTGCACTCGAACGGGTCGACATGAGCCACCGGGCCGGCCAGCTCTGGCAGACCCTTTCCGGCGGCGAGCGCCAGCGGGTTCACATAGCAAGGGCGCTTGCGCAGGCGCCGAGCGAGCTGCTGCTCGACGAGCCGACGAACCACCTCGACATCCAGCACCAGCTCGACATCCTCTCCCTGGTATCGAAGCTCGGCATCACCTGCATCATCGCCATGCACGACCTCAATCTTGCAGCGATGTTCTGCGATAGCCTCGCCGTGCTCGACAAGGGCAGGATCGTCGCTGCGGGAACGCCGCAGGCGGTTTTGACGGAAGAGCTGATCGCGCGCGTCTTCGGCGTCCGGGCGCATATCGAACGGTCGGCAGTCCATGGCCGGTACAATATCCAGTACGCGATGGACTGAAGGGCGGCGGCGCTCTTGCGGAGTGCCGACGATCGTTCGGCACTCCGGGTCTTTGGACGACGGGCGGGCTATCGCCGCTGCACGCCCGGCAGGACGCAGAGCATTTCGAACAGCAGGTTCGCCGCGGTGATCGCCGTGTTGCCGGACGGATCGTAGGGCGGCGAGACCTCGACGAGGTCGCAGCCGACGAGGTTGAGGCCCCAGCAGCCGCGGATGATCTCCAGCGCCTGGATCGTGTTGAGGCCGGCGATTTCCGGCGTGCCGGTGCCGGGCGCGATCGACGGGTCGAGGCTGTCGATATCGAAGGAGAGATAGACGGGACGGTCGCCCATCTGCGCGCGCACATCCTCCATCAGCGGGGTGAGCGACTTGTGCCAGCACTCCTCCACCTGCACGACGCGGAAGCCCTGCTCGCGCGGCCAGTCGAAATCGTCCGCCGCATAGCCGGTGCCGCGCACGCCGATCTGGATGCAGCGGCTGGTGTCGAGCACGCCGGCTTCGACGGCGCGGCGGAAGGGCGTGCCATGGGCGATGGGTTCACCGAACATGTGTTCGTTGATATCGGCATGGGCATCGACATGGATGAGGCCGACGGGGCCGTATTTCTCGGCCATGGCGCGCAGGATCGGGTAGGAGAGCGTATGGTCGCCGCCGAGCGTCAGCGGCTTGCAGCCATCCCTGATGATATCGCGGTAGGCATCGGTGATGATGTCGACGCATTTCGGCAGGTTGAACGTGTCGATCGCGACATCGCCGATATCGGCCACCTGCAGGCTGTCGAAGGGCGCGGCGCGCGTCGCCATGTTGTAGGGGCGGATCATGCAGCTCTCGGTGCGGATCTGGCGCGGCCCGAAGCGCGTGCCCGGCCGGTTCGAGGTGCCGATATCCATGGGGATGCCGACGAAGCAGGCGTCGAGCCCTTCCGTCGTCGGCTGCGTCGGCAGGCGCATCATGGTGGCAGGACCGCCGAAGCGCGGCATCTCGTTGCCGCCGAGCGGCTGGTTGAAGGTCTTGGTCGTCATCTGTCTTCCTCCGGTGGGGCACCTGTTTCTGTTGTTTGCCCCATCCTGAACATCACTTTACGAAACTTGCCCGGGCGCCCGGAATACCCCTTTTCGATTATTCACCGGCGGGGAGAGAATCAGGCAGGCACCGGCGCATTGTGCACCATTCTGCGCATATCCGATGCAGGATACTCGCTACGTCCAGGCATAGCGCACGATGTGGAAGAAGACCGGGGCGGCGAAGACCAGGCTGTCGGCGCGGTCGAGCATGCCGCCGTGCCCCTCGATCATGTGGCCCCAGTCCTTGACGCCGCGGTCGCGCTTGATCGCCGAGGCGACAAGCCCGCCGAAGAAGCCCATGATGCAGGCAAGGCCGGCCAGCACGCCCGCCTCCAGCGGCGAGAAGGGCGTCAGCCAGTAGAGCCCGGCCCCCAGGAGCGACGCGCTGGCGATGCCGCCGATCAGGCCTTCCCAGGTCTTGGAAGGCGAGATGTTCGGCGCGACCTTGTGGCGGCCGAAGAGCTTGCCGAAGATATATTGCAGCACGTCGCTGCCCTGCACCGTCGCGATCAGGAAGGCGATCAGCAGGAGCCCCCTGCCCTCGTTGCCGGGAATGGGCAGCGTCACCAGCGCCGGCACGTGGCTGATGCAATAGACCGAGAGCATGATGCCCCATTGCTGCTCACTGACCCGCTCCAGGAAGCGGGACGTGTCGCCGCGGATCGCCGTCAGCGCCGGCATGGCGAGGAAGCAATAGACGGGAACGAAGATCGAATAGAGCCCGTACCAATCGATCCAGATCAGATAGTACTGGACCGGGATGACGATCAGGAACATGCCGAGCAGCGTCCAACGGTCGGCGTGGCGGGTGTTGGTGAGCGTCACATATTCGCGCAGCGCCGCGAAGGAGACGAAGGCGAAGAGCAGGATCACCCCGCCGGGACCGAACAGGAAGGCGGCGCTGATGCCCGCGACCATGATCCACCAGGCCTTGATGCGGGCATTGAGGTTGTCCAGCGTCGCCGGCAGCGGCCGCGTGCTGCGCCAGGAAAGGACGCCGGCAACGAGGCTTGCCGTGGTGAGGACGGCGACGAGGCCGAGGAAGAGGCGCGTGGTGTCGTCGCTCATTGGCGATTTCCATCCTTTCGGGGCGCAAGGGCAAGAAGGGCGGCGCGGGCGCGGTCGAGGAAGACCTTCCGGTCCTCCCCCGCTTCCAGCCTGACGGGTTCGCCGAAGACGACGCGGCAGAGCAGCGGCACCGGCAGCAGCGCGCCCTTCGGCAGGACGCGCGACATGTTCTCGATCCAGCAGGGCACGAGCTCGACATCCGGCCGGGCGGCCGAGAGATTGTAGAGGCCGGAGCGGAAGCGCAGCAGCGGTTCCTCCGTCATGTTGCGCGTGCCCTCTGGGAAGAAGATCAGGGATTCGCCCGCATCGAGCGCCGCAAGCATGACGGCGAGGGGATCGGTGGTGCGCTCGACCCAGTTGCGCTCGACGAGCACGGTGCGCAGCAGCTTTTGCGCGATGAAGCGGCGGACGGCATCCGCCTTCCAGTAATCCGCGCCGGCGACCGCGGCCGTCCGGCAGCGCTCTGCGGGATTGAGGCAGGTGGAAACCAGGATGAAATCGCCGTGGCTCGCGTGATTGGCGAAATAGATGCGCTGCGGGCCGTTCGGCTTCACGCCCGCCCAGATCGGCCGGACGCCGGTGACGGCGCGCGAAAGGCCCGCCAGCGCCGCGCTCGATGCTTTCTGAAGCAGCGATGCCTTGCCGTATCTCATGTTCCCACCACAGCGTCGAGCAAGAGAACGGCATAGAGCATTACGCCAATGGCGAGCGAAACGCGTTGCAGCCAGAGAAGCCGGCGGCATCCGGCAAGGCGTTCCGGCATGGTGCGCACCACACCGTCCCTCGCGCGAAGCCCCATTCGCGCCAGTATGTCATCCACTGCGGCAAGTCCCTTCGCCTCCTCACCATGCGAGGCGGCGAGCCGGAAGAGCGCGGCATCGAAGAGAAGATGAACCGAGAACGCGAGCGGGACGAGGCAGAAGGCCAGCAGCAGCCACCAGGCAAGCGGCCCTGCAAAGCCCTCGGCCCCCGCGGTCGGCGACGCGAGCGCAAGGACCAGCAAGGCGATGAGCCCGCCGATGAGGCCATTGCGCCGCAGCCGGCGGCCGGCGCCTTCCGCCATGCTGCTCCACGCGGTCATCGCGCCGCCTCCTCGATGGCCGCATAGGCCCCGACATCCAGACGGACCGGCCGGCCGGATGCCTCGATCTGCGCCACGGCGGCCGCGGCACTTCCCGCATGCCCCGACCGCAGCAGCCAGCAGGCGGCAACCATGGCGCTGCGCTGGAAGCCGAGGGCGCAGCAGATGAGAACGGGGCCGTGCCGGCGCGCCGCTTCAACCGCCACCGCGGCCTCGCGGATGCGCGCGGCGGGAACGGGCAACAGGTCGAGCGAGGGGAAGGCATGCCAAGCAAGGCCGGGCGCCTTCAGGCCCGGCAGTTCCGCCGTCATATCGACGACCGTAGCACAGACCCCGAGTTCGCCGCGCGCGGGCATGCGTCCGAGGAGGACGCCGTCGGCGATTTCGGTCGCGGGCGGCAGGTGCCGTGTCCACCAGCGGATATTCAGCCGCACCCCGAGCCGGTAGGGCAGGAACAGCCAGCGGCCGGCAAGGCCGATCGCGCCATCGGGCCCCTTCTGGAAAACCCGTTCCCCGGCCCCGGCATAGCCGGCGGCGACAAGGGCGAGCGCGAGCGCCGGCCAGAGAAGGAGGAGGCCGGTGCCGGAACCGCGCGTTGCCGGAACGGTAAGGGCAAGCAGGATCGCCACGCCCGAACCGTAGCAGATCGCAAGCCGCCGGGCCTTGGCGTCCTTCGTCAGGCGGAAGCCGGCAAGCGGCGAGGCTTGCCCGGCCGGGAAGAGCCAGAGCGCGAGGAGGCCGAGCAGCGCACCCGTCGGAATGTCGATAACATGGTGCTGCCATGTGGTCAGCACCGAGATGCCGATGAGGAAGCACCAGGCATGCCATGCGGCACGCCATCCCCCGGCAAGCCGCCTGCGCCAATGGTCCCAGATGATGACGAGCAGGGCGATATGCAGGGACGGCGCCTGATTGAACGGCTTGTCGAACCCGCCGAGCACATCGAACATGAAGCCCGGCAGGCCATGCGTTTCCGGCCGCTGGAAGATCGCCTGCAGCGGGAAGGCGACGAAGCAGGCGACCGCGACGAGCTGCGCGGTGAGATAGCGGCGCGCGAGACGCCCGACCTCTTTCGGACTGTCGTTGACGAAGAGCGAGAGCGCATAGAAGGCATTGATCGACCAGTAGGGAACGATGGTCCAGGCGATGAAGGGAATGCGCCTTTCCCAGCCGAAGGCGAGATTCGGCACATCCGTCCTCAGCGAGGCAAGCCAGTTCGCCGTTCCGTAGGTGAGATAGAAGAACGGCGCGAGGACGGCGAGCCAGAGCGCCGCTGCCCGGAAAACCGCGCGTCGGCCGCTCGATGGAACGGATGCGATACCCTCTCCCATGCGATCCTCAGATGCGCTCGGCAAGCGACACGGTGAAGATGCCCCACTTGTCGATGCGCTGCTCGATCTTGCGGAAACCGGCGGCGGCCACGAGCTGGTCCATCTCCTGCTGGGTGCGCCGGCGCATGATCCAGGCCTCGCCGCCGCGATGCGAGGTGAGCGCGCGTGCGATCATCTCGAGCTGCGGATGCCAGGGCTGGCCGGTATAGACGAGTAGCGATCCCGGCTCCATCGCCCGCGCGAGCCCGGCAAGCGAGCCCTCGATCAGCGCATTGTCCGGGAAGAGTTCATAAAGGCCGGAGACGATGGCGAGCGTCGGCTTCGGCTCGATGGCGGCAAGCTCCTCCGTGCCGAAGGCGTCGGCGCGGTGGAAGGCGGCGATGTCCCGAAGGCCTCGTTCGGCGATCAGCACCGAGCCTTTCTCCACGTTGATCGGCGAGTAATCCTGAAGACGGATGCTTTCCGGCTTCGCATCCGAGGCCGCGACGGCATCCAGCACGTAGCGGCCATGGCCGGCGGCGATGTCGAGGACGCGCAGTGGCCTTCCTTCCGCCGTAAGGCGCGAAAACGCCTTTGCGATCAGTTCCTCCAGATGGATCTTCCGCTGCCGGATGCCGCGCCAGCCGATGGCCTCAAGGAATTGCCTGTCGATCAGCCGCCCGCCGGGGCCGAGGCCGCGCGGTTCGTTTTCATAGACATAGTCCAGCGTCGAACCGGAATCGAAGCCGGTGCGAACGCCGGTCGCCATCCCCTTGGAAAAGAGGGTGCCCAGCCGGATCGAGACGCGCGTCATCGCCCAGTAGAGGCCGCGCGGGGAGAAGGGCGAAAGCGGCGTTGCCAGACGATCCGCCTCGTCGCGCGTATGGCCGGAGAGATGGGCCTGCCGGAGATCCGCGGCGACCGGCGGCGCGGCAAAGCGGGCGAGGATGAAGGTGCGCAGCTTTTCCAGCGCCTTCGCCCGGTCCCGCTCGCCGAGCGTGTCGTGATAGAAGCCGGGCAGCACGTGGCGTTCCTTGATCGTCGAGCCGAGATTTTCGAAGAAGCGGTGCTGCGGCGCGTGGCGCACGACGAAATCGCTGCCCGAAACGAGAAGCTGCGTCGGCACCGTGATCGCGCGGGCATCGACCACCACCCGGTCCGCCGCCTCGTAGAGTTCCAGCAGGATGTTGGAGGCGATGGGACGGGTGATCAGCGGATCGGCTTCGAAGGAGGCGATCCGCTCGGGATCGTGCGTCAGGAAGCGCGCCTTGACATAGGAATTGACGAAGAACGTGCCCTTCAGCTTCTGCCAGAGCGCGATGCCCTCCTTCGCGAAGGGCACGTAGAGCTTCACGTCAAAGGCGGGCGAAGCGAGCACCAGCGCGCGGATACCCGGCGCGTAGTCGTGCACCCAGGTCGCGGCCAGGACGGCGCCGACGCTCTGGGCGACGACGGCGATATCCTCCATGGCAAAGCCGTCCGTCTCGCTTATATGGCGCACGAAGCAGTCGAGGTCTCGCACCGAATGGGCGAAGGACGGGGAATGGCCCCGCTCGCCGGGCGAGCGGCCATGCCCGCGCGCATCCCAGGCATAGAAGGCGAAATCGTCGAGGCCGAGTTCTGCGGCGATATGCGCGACGCGTCCGCCATGTTCGTGGCCGCGATGCAGAAGCACGATCGCGCCCCTGGCGGTGCCGGAGCGGGCGGGCCAGACGCGATAGAACAGCTCCACGCCATCATGGCTCGCAAACGCCTTTTCGATCATGCCGTCATCCCCTTGCACTGATATCGTCCTCCCCTATACGGATGAGGCCCCATATTCGCAGTTGATTTCTCGTCGATTGCGCTTTCTTTTCAATCGAAGCAATCGAGCGGATTTTCGCTTTCATGTCGATCTATAAACTGAAATCGTCCTTCCAGAGCCTGCTTCGCCCACTGGTGGGACGGCTGGCGGCCATGGGGCTCACGGCCAACCAGGTGACGCTCGTCGCCGCCATCGTCTCGGTGGGGATCGGCGCGCTTCTGCTTACCCGGCCCGAACCGGCGCTCTTCGCGCTCGTGCCGGTCTGGATGTTCCTGCGCATGGCGTTCAACGCCATCGACGGTATGCTGGCGCGCGAGCACGGCCAGAAGAGCGCGCTCGGCGGCTATCTCAACGAGATCGCCGATGTCGTTTCCGATGCCGCGCTCTATGTGCCCTTCGCGCTGATCGCCCCCTTCTCGCTGCCCTGGATGGCGGCCATCGTGTTCCTCGCGACCCTGACGGAGTTCGCCGGCGTTCTCGGCGTCGCCCATGGCAGCGGACGCAACTACGAGGGGCCGATGGGCAAGAGCGATCGTGCGCTGCTTTTCGGGGCGCTGGGTGCCCTCGTCGCCGCCTTCGGCACGCTGCCGGCCTGGACATGGCATATCCAGCCGATGGCCTGCGTGCTGCTCGTCTGGACCGTGGTCAACCGCGTGCGCGCGGGCCTTGCCGGAAGCTGAGCCGTCAGCGCTTTTCGCCGAAGCGGCGCGGTGCCGGCCGTCCCGTCACCTGCTCCCAATGCTCGTCCGCCCGCCGCTCGAAGGTGGCGGCATCGCGCGCATCGCTCTGGTAGAAGGCGCCGCGCGGCACGTCCGGCGCATAGGCCTGCTCGCTCCAGCCGCGCCCGTCGTCATGGGGAAAGGCATAGCCGACATGGCCGAGCGCCGCCGCGCCCTTGTAATGCGCGTCGCGCAGATGCAGCGGCACTGTGGACGGCGCCTCGCTCGCCACATGGGCGAGCGCCAGTGAAATGCCGCGGCAGGCGGAGTTGGACTTGGGGGCGCGGGCGACATGCAGCGCCGCGTGGGCCAGGATGATCTGCGCCTCGGGATAACCGATCTTTTCAACGGCGTGCAGCGCGGCGACGGCGGTCTGCAGCGCGGTATTGTCGGCAAGGCCGACATCCTCGGAGGCATGGATCATGATCCGCCGGGCGATATAGCGCGGATCCTCGCCGCCGTGGATCAGCCGGGCGAGCCAGTAGAGCGTCGCATCGGGGTCCGAACCGCGCATCGATTTCACGAAGGCCGACACCACGTCGTAGTGCGCATCGCCCGAGCGGTCATGGTTGACGGGCGCGGCCGCATAGGCCTCCTCGACCATGGCTTCCGTGATCACGACGGGCGCGCCGGGCGCGTGGCCGACCGCAAGGCTTTCCAGAACGGTCAGTGCCCGGCGGGCGTCGCCGCCGGAACGGCCGGCGATACGGCGCAGCAATGCCGGCTCCAGCGTCACCTCGATGCCGCGCGCGGCAAGGTGATGGAGACCGCGCCGGACCACGTCTTCCATCTCCTCGATGGCGAGCGGTTCGAGCTTCAGGATGGTGGAGCGGGAAATGAGAGCGGGCGTCAGCGTATGATAGGGATTGCCCGTGGTCGCGCCGATGAAGTCGGCGACGCCCTCCTCGCAGAGCGCCAGCAGGTGGTCCTGCTGCGTCGCGCTGAAGCGATGCACCTCGTCAGCGAAAAGCAGGGTCGGGCGCATGCGCGCCTCGTCGGCGATCTTGCGGATGTCCGCGACATTGTTGTGGGCGGCATGCAGCGGGCGGAAGCTCTTGCCGAGCATGTTGCCGATGGCGCGGGCGATCGACGTCTTGCCGAGCCCCGGCGGCCCGTAAAGGATGATACTGCCGAGCCGTCCGGCAGCGATGCGCCGGCGCAGCATGGTGCCGGGGCCGATGACCTTCTCCTGGCCGATCACGTCGTCCAGCGTCGCCGGGCGCAGTTCGGCGGCGAGCGGCATGGAACCGGTGCGCGGTGCGGCATCGAAAAGATCGGTCATGGAACTCCCCGTCGAAAGGCGCTGTCCTTTCCGGCCGGGCATGCGGGAACACCGCATGCGACCGGAAGACGTTCGTCTACCGGTCGGAACGGGCAGGGTCAAAGCCAATCGTGCGCCGCGGGGCCTACGGCCATCAATCCCTAGCGGGGAACGGCGTGATAGCGGCCATCCTGATAGAGCAGCGAATGGCCGGTGCCGGTGCGGATCGCCTGCACCTTGCCGATGACGATCACGTGGCTGTGCCGTTCGATGGCTTCCTCGACGGTGCAGTCGATGGCAGCGACGGCTCCGAGGAGAAGCGGTGCGCCGCTGACGGCGGTCGTCCATTCTGCGCCGCGGTAGCGATCGGGGCCGCGCAGGCCGCCGCGCCCGGCGAACTGGTTGGCAAGCTCCTCATGATCCGCGCCGACGATGTTGATGCCGAAATGGCCATGGCGTTCGACGATGGGCCAGGTGGAAGAGGTACGGTTGAGGGAGACGAGCATGCGCGCCGGCTCGACGGAGAGCGCCGTCGCCGAGGTAACGGTGGCGCCCGTGCGGTTCTCCCCCTCCCCTGCCGTGATGATGCTGACGCCGCCGCCGAGCGTGCGCAAGGCGGCCTTCAGGCTGCCGGCATCGACGGGCTGCCCGGACGGAGCGGCACCGCCGATGTTGAAAAGCGTGGCTTCGATATGTGCATTCATGCTTCCCGCTCCGCTGGAGGCCTCATGCGGCAAGGGATAGCAGAAAGCAATTGGGCGCAGCAGGCATGGCTTTTCTAAATCTACTATTTTTATAGAAAATATGTAGCCGAATGCCTTTCCCGATGCGTGCGGATATCTCTAGGCGGTCCGCCGCGCGGCCATGGCCGTCACCTCAACCTTCATGCCGGGATCGGCAAGGGCGCTGACGCCGACGGCGCAGCGGACGGGATAGGGTTTTTTGAAATAGCTGCAATAGACCTCGTTGAAGGCCGGGCGGTCGGCCATGTCCGTGAGGTAGATCGTCAGGTGGATCACGTCGGCGAGCGTGCTGCCCGCCTTCTGCAGCGAAGCCTTGAGGCTTTCCAGCGTCGCGATGCTCTGCGTCCGGATGTCGCCCGTCTCGATGGAGCCATCGGCCCGCAGCGGGATATGCGTCGTCATCAGGAGATTGCCGAGGCCGGCGACGTCCGAGGAAATCTCGCTCTCGTCCGTATCCTCGATGAAAAAGGGGGCGGTGCCGTTGGTCATGACTGATTCTCCTTCACTGTCTTTCGTCAGAGAACCACCGGCTTTGCCGCCTGCCGTCAACTGAAAACCATTCGGCCCCCTCGAAGCGGGTGGCGTTTGCGCCCGCCGGCGGCTAGCCTGCGCTTATAGGAGCACGCCTGCGCTCCAACTCAAGTGCGAAACCATGCCGCTGCAAAACCGCGTCACGCCCTTCGGAGATATCGTCGCCATCGCCCAGCGGGGCCTTTTCACGGGCAATCGCGGCATCCTACACGATCCGGCGACGAGAACGCTGCTCGGCCGGCGATGGACCGGCAAGGCCTGGCTGATCTGTGCCTGCGAATTCCAGGGCCGCCGCCGCACGGTGATGGGCGGGCAAAGCTGGACCGAGCTCTTCTTCCTGGACGAGGCCGTGGCCCTCGCTGCCGGCCACAGGCCCTGCTTCTTCTGCCGGAAGGATGCCGCCGAGCAGTTCCGGACGCTATGGGCATCGTCCGGCAGGCAGGCGCTTCCGATGGCCACCGAGATGGATGCCGTACTGCACGGCGAACGCCTTGAGCGGCGCAGGAAGCGGCTGCATCCGATCCCCGCCCCTGTCGCGGACCTGCCGGACGGCGCGATGGTCGTCGTCGGAGAGGATGCCTTCACGTTGCACGCGGGTCTTGCCCATCGCTGGACGGAGGCGGGATACGATCCGCCCCGCAAGCTTCAATGCGCCGACTGGCTTCTGACGCCGCCCTCCACGCTCAGGGTTCTTGGTGCCGGATATCGGCCCGTATTTCATCCCGCGATTCGCACAACAAGCGGTGGGTAAAGCCTTCCAACGGGTGTCTTCAGGCCGCAGAGGGCGATAACCTGTTACAAAGTCCTGTTATACGCCCCGCCATTCCATGACGGGAAATAAGGCAACTTTGTGGGGAATCCCGCGGAAGATCAACGTGGAAGGTGGTTCGTGGCCCGGTGAGGCGCACTTTCCCGCCGAACATAATGCCTTGCTCTTACATCAGAATCGGTTCTAGATGCGGTTTAATCCCTCATATGGGCTTGAAATCGCACCTTGAGATCCGTGACATGAATATGGCCGCAACGTTTGGACAGGCAATTTCCGAGGTCGATCAGCTGATCATCGGACAGGCCCATGAGCTTTCAGACAAGCTGAAGCAGCACCGGCTGGAAATGTTCCCGCCCGTCGCGCGAAAGGGCCTGCGCCAGTTCCAGCTGAGCGAGGCGGCGCATTTCCTCGGCGTCACCAGCGGCTACCTGCGCAATCTGTCGCTGGAATCCAAGGGCCCCCTGCCGCAGGTCACCCCTTCCGGCCGCCGGTCCTATACGGCCCAGCAGCTGCAGGAGATGCGCGAATATCTCGAGCAGAACAGCCGTGGCCAGCGCTACGTGCCGCGCCGGCGCGGCGCCGAGCATCTGCAGGTCATCGCCGTGGTGAACTTCAAGGGCGGCTCCGGCAAGACGACGACGACCGCGCATCTGGCGCAGCATCTCGCCCTGACCGGCCACCGCGTCCTTGCCGTCGATCTCGACCCGCAGGCGAGCCTTTCGGCCATCCACGGCTTCCAGCCGGAATTCGACGTCGACGAGAACGAGACCCTTTATGGCGCCATCCGCTACGACGACCAGCGCCGGCCGCTGAAGGAGATCATCCGCAAGACCAACTTCCCCGGCCTCGACATCGTGCCGGGCAATCTCGAGCTGATGGAGTTCGAGCACGACACGCCGCGCATCCTCGCGCAGGGCAACAGCGGCGATTACGGGCGCATCTTCTTCGCCCGGCTGGACGAGGCGCTGTCCTCGGTCGCCGACGACTACGACGTGGTGGTGATCGACTGCCCGCCGCAGCTCGGCTTCCTGACGATGAGCGCGATCTGCGGCGCGACAGCGGTGCTGATCACCGTGCACCCCCAGATGCTCGACGTCATGTCCATGTGCCAGTTCCTGCAGATGCTGGGCGAGGTGCTGAACACACTGAAAAGCGCGGGCGGCAACATGAACCTCGACTGGCTGCGCTATCTCGTCACCCGCTACGATCCGGCCGACGGCCCGCAGACGCAGATGGTCGCCTTCATGCGCTCGCTTTTCAAGCAGCATGTGCTGACCAGTACGATGGTGCGAAGCGTCGCCATCGCCGATGCGGCGCTTACCAACCAGACGCTCTACGAGGTCGAGCGCAGCCAGTTCACACGGGCCACCTACGACCGGGCTCTTGAATCCATGGAAGCGGTCAATTCGGAGATCGTCGATCTCATTCACAAGGCATGGGGGCGTTGATCATGGCGCGCAAGAACGTTCTGTCCAACCTGATGAACCCGTCGGCCGAGCCGGCGGATCCGGTCAATCCGGGACAGGAAGAACAGCGCCCGTCGATCACCTACAAGGGCATCGGCGCGCTGGGGGCGGTCACGCGGAGCATCGACGCACTCGCGGCCAAGGCCGATGCGGCAAAGGAAATCGAGGCAAAGCTTGCCGCCGGCGAGGTCGTCATCGAGCTTGAGCCCGACCAGATCGAGGAATCCTTCATTTCCGACCGCCTGGTTCATTCCGATCAGGAATTCCAGGAACTCGTCGAGGCGATGCGCGTGCGCGGCCAGGATTCGCCGATCCTCGTGCGCCCGCATCCCACGAAGGACGGCACCTACCAGATCGCCTTCGGTCATCGCCGCGCCAAAGCCGCTCGGCTGCTCGGCCGGCCGGTGCGCGCCATCGTCAAGTCGCTGACCGACCGCGACCATGTCATCGCCCAGGGCCAGGAGAACAGCGCACGCGCGGATCTTTCCTTCCTCGAGCGGGCGACCTTTGCCGGGGAACTGGAGACGCGCGGCTTCGATCGCGAAACGATCATGTCGGCTCTCAGCGCCGACAAGACGACCGTTTCAAAGATGCTTTCGGTCGTGAACCGCATTCCGAAAGGCGTGCGCGCCGGCATCGGCCCCGCCCTTTCCATCGGCCGCGACCGCTGGCACGAGCTGGCGACGCGTTTCGACGACCCTGCCAATGAAGACAAGGCCGTGGAGTTCCTGGCGCGCGAGCGCATCCGGACACGCCCGCCGGAGGAACGCTTCAACCTTCTCAACAGCCATCTCGCGCGCCACGAGACGCCGGCCGCCGCAAAGCCGGCACCGGCCACCTGGCACCGCAAGGATGGCGCTGTGGAAGCCTCGATCAAGACGAACGGCCGGCAGTACACGATTGCCCTGAAGGCGGCGGAAGCCGCGGCGTTCGGCGCCTACATCACCCGTAATCTGGATCGCCTCTACGAGGCGTATCGCACAGAAAACAAACAGAAATCAGGAGATTGATCCGCAAAAGAAAAAGGCCCCCTCAACGTTACCGTCGCGGAAGCCCTTCTCATCGTTTAGCAGCCTGAGAATCGCACTTCCCCGAATCACAGTCAAGCCTTTTCGGCACCGGTTTCGGTGATGGGGTCTCTTTTGCCTGCTGAAAGGTGAAGAGACATGGAGATGGACGGCATAACGACGCCTTTCGGGCGGCGGACGATGACACTTGGCATGTTGGCAAGTCAGGCGATCGCGCAAAAGATCACGCCGGAAGCTAGCGTCGACAAATGGAAGCTCTATCGCTGGCTTTGTGAGGCAAGGCCGAAGCTCGGCATCAGTGACCGTTCGCTTTCGGTGCTGAACGCGCTGATGAGCTTCTATCCGAAGACCGAACTTAACGGCAGCGATGGGCTGGTGGTGTTCCCATCGAACGCCCAGCTTTCGCTGCGCACGCATGGCATGGCGGAAACCACGCTGCGCCGGCATCTTGCCGCGCTCGTGGAAGCCGGCCTCCTCTCCCGCAGGGACAGCCCGAACGGCAAGCGCTACGTCCGCCGCGACCGGCATGGCATGATCGGCGAAGCATTCGGCTTCTCGCTCGCACCCCTCCTTGTCCGGGCAAGAGAGATCGAGACGCTGGCCGCCGAGGTCACCGCCGAGCGTCTGTTGCTGCAGCGTCTGCGCGAACGCGTGACACTGGTGCGCCGCGACATCACGAAGCTGATCGGCACGGCGCTGGAAGACGGCCTTGCCGGCGACTGGACGCAGTACGAAGCGGAATATCGCCGGCAGGTGGACGCCTTGCCGCGCGTCGCCACGACGGAAATCCTGGAGCCGATCCTCGACGCACTCGAAACCTTGCGGACGGAAGTCCTCAAATATCTGGAACAGCAGATTATTTTGCAAAATACGGCTGGCAATGCCGGTCATATTGAGCGGCACAAACAGAATTCACAATCCGAATCTATTTCTGATTCTGAACATCGCTTTGGAAGGACGCGGGAAGACAATTTTGGCGTGGAGCCGTTGCTGTCGCATCAGACGAACGTGAAAGAACCGCCAAAAGCCAGCGAGCGCGAGGCCAGCCGAGAAGGCATGCAGCCAACCAGCCAGCGTGCACCGCTCCTAGGCGATTCTGCACGGTTGCAGCCTCCAAAGCCCTTCCCGCTTGGGCTCGTTCTGCAGGCTTGCCCTGAAATCGTGCCGTTCGGACCGGGCGGCAGCATTTCGAGCTGGCGCGATCTGATGACGGCCGCCGTGGTGGTGCGCTCGATGCTGGCGGTCAGCCCCTCTGCCTACGAGGAGGCCTGCCAGGCGCTCGGGCCGGAAAATGCGGCGACCGTGATTGCCTGCATCCTCGAGCGCTCGGGCCATATCAACTCGGCCGGCGGCTATCTTCGCGATCTCACCCGCAAGGCGGAACGGCGGGAATTCTCCCTCGGACCGATGCTGATGGCCCTTCTGCGAACGGGCGGAGTGCCGGCGAAACAGGTGGGCTGATACGGAGTGAGGCGGTAAATCCACTTTGGAAACGGCATGTTAACCATAGGGTTCCTAATCATGGGTGGACGAAAAGGAAGCCCGAATCAATGCCGCCACTCGCCTCGGTCCAGCCGCGCCGCCGTTCCATCGCCACCGATACCGTCGTGCCGTTTCCGGCCGAACGCCGGACGGCCCAGATCCGCCATTGTGCCGGCGAGCTGGACGGGCTTCAGGGAGAGGATGCGCGCCTCTACTGGATAAGGGTGTGCCGGGAATTGGCGGAAGAACTGCGCAAGCTCGGTTCGAGCGAAAACCAGGCACGCACCGCCGTCCTGGCCTTTCAGGACGAGGTGCAGCAGGAACTCTTCCGCATGCATCACGCCGAGGATGTCTGATCAGAGCATGCCTGACGCGCTGCCGGCAAGCCCGACCGAAAAGACGACCAGGAAGATGGCCGCCACGCGATAGACGAGGCGCGGCGACACGACCGGTGCTCGTCCGGCGATACTCCCCAATGCCAGGAAGCTTGCCCCCGCGCATAGGACGAGCAGGCTGAAGAGACCGAGTGCCGGCGCGATCTCCATGAGGTTCCCGGTCGGCATGATCGCGAGTGCGATGATCGGTGCTTTCGGATTGAGCATCGTCGTCAGGAAGACCTGGCGAACCGTGACCGCAGACGTCAGCCCTTCAGGCGCTTTTGCCGCTGAAACGCGCCACATCCGGATCGCCAGAAACAGCACCCAGCATGCAGCGAGAACGCGAAGGCCCATAGCGAGCGGTGGATGCTCGTTGAAAAGAGGCGCGGCAACAGTCGTCAAAGGGATGACGACAGCAAGATAGCCACAGAGCTCGCCGAGAAGAAGAGGAAGGCTCGCGCGCCAGCCCCGCGCAGCGGCGCCGACAGTCAGCAGGGTATTGGTTGGCCCCGGCGTGAAGAGCAGCGCGAGGATGGCGGGAACGAAAAGACCGTCGGGCATGGAGGCTCCATGGCTATGCTTAGCCCCTACTCTATCGTATCCGCGCAAGGCAAGCTTGATCTCCGTCAATGCCTCTTCCTCTTGCCGGAAACTCCCGATAGGAATCGTCGGCGTATTCGAAGGAGATGGTCATGACCGAAGCGATTGCAGAGGATATCCGGCGGCTGGAGGAACAGGAACGCCTGCTGCGTTTTACCAGCTTCGGCCCGGCGGATGCGTGGGCGCTCGGCAACCGGGTGCGCGAGGTGGCGCTTGCTCGCGGCGCGGGCGTGGCGATCGATATTTCGCTCAGGGACCGGACGCTCTTTCATGTGGCCCTGCCCGGCACCACGACCGACAATGCCGAATGGATCCGCCGCAAGCGCAATACGGTGCTGCGCCTGTGGAGCGCTTCCTATCTCGTCGGTCGGCGCCTTGCGCTTTCCGGCCGAGACCAGGTCGAGGCGCGCAATCTTTCCTATGCCGATTTCGCCACCCACGGCGGCAGCGTTCCGCTTTTCGTTGCCGAGCTGGGCTGCGTCGGAGCGGTGACCGTTTCGGGCGTGCCGGAGCGCATCGACCATGCGATCGTCGCCGATGCCATGGCATCCTTCCTGAATATCGATCTGGGTGATGCGCGTCTTCCGGAATAGGCTCGGCGAAGAACGCCGGCGCTGTCGTTTACGGCGGTAAACTCAGCTCGCGAGAACCACGCTGACGCCGGCCGCTTTGAGCGCTGAGCCGATATCGCGTGGCGGCACCCTGTCCGTGAAGAGCTCGGTAAGCGCGCCGAATTCGCAGACCCGGACGAGGCCCTGTCGGCCAAATTTGGTATGATCGGTAATGACCACGGCCCGCTTGCCGCGGGAAATGACGGCCCTGGCGAACTCGGCCTCTTCCAGATCGTAATCCATCACGCCGATTTCCGCATCGATCGCGCCCGTCGTTATGACCGCATGGCCCACGGTGAAGTGGCTGATGAACTCGATTGCCGAGACGCCGAAGGCCGCGCCGTTGTCGCTCCGCAGCTCGCCGCCCGCCATATAGACGCGGTTGTCGTTGATGGTGGACAGCGTGCGCGCGATATCCGAGGAATTGGTCACGACGGTCAGGCGGCGGTGGCCGAGCAGTTCGCGGGCGAGGTAACTGGTCGTCGTGCCCGTATCGAGCATGATCGAGTCGCCGTCGCGGATCGTCGCGGCCATGGCGACGGCGATCGCCTTCTTTGCATCGCTGTTCTCCCGCATGCGCTTTTCGAACGGCGCCTCGCCGAGGATGGAGGGCAATGCCACGGCGCCGTGCATCTTCACGACCGTTCCGCTGCTTGTCAGCGGCTTGATATCGCGGCGAACGGTTTCCAGCGAGACATCGAGCCTTCTTGCCAAGTCGGAAATGGACACCGTTCCGTCCTGCTGGAGAAGGCGAAGAATGTCACTGTGACGCTTGGAGTAGTTCATATTCGTGGGATTCCGCAGAAGAGTACGTCTATTTTCATAAGCTTTTACGGACCTGCTGGCAAGAAAAGCCGCATAATCAGTCATAAAAACATAAAAAACCACATACCCCCGATTGACAGCGGCGCAGGGAGAGCATGACATTGCGCTAATAAGGCGAAAGAGCCGGCAAGGGACTTCGGTCGCGGTGAGAGGGGCCTCGCAACCAGCCGATCCGCGGGAGGAGTATCGATGGAAGGCGACGGGCTCGACCGCGTCGTTGAGGAGCGAATTCGCGCCCTGCCCTGCTGGCGCGGATCCATAGAAATTTCGCCCCTTCCCGGCGGCATCAGCAATGAGAGCTATCTGGTGGCTGATCAGGCACGGCGGCACGTCGTTCGGTTCGGGCGGGACTATCCGTTCCATCATGTCTATCGCGACCGAGAGCTCATGACGGCGCGGGCAGCGCACGTCGCAGGATTCGGACCGGAAATTCTCTATTCCGCACAAGGCGTTATGGTCTCAGCCTATCTGGGCGCTCGACCGCTCTGCGCCGGCGATGTGGCCAGTGACTATCGCCGGATTGCTGACCTCCTGCGTCGCTTTCATATAGTCATGCCAAGGGAGGTCGAGGGCGCGGCTTTCCTGTTCTGGCCCTTTCATGTGGTGCGGGACTATGCCCGAACGCTGAGCATCGGCGGCAGCCGCATGCTGCGGCAGGTACCGGCCTATCTCGAACTGGCCGAGGAACTGGAGGCGGCGCAGCTTCCGCTGCCTATCGTCTTTGGCCACAACGACTTGCTTCCCGCCAATATCCTCGATGACGGGGAGCGGCTTTGGCTGATCGATTTCGAATATGCCGGCTTCTCGACGGCCATGTTCGATCTTGCCGGCGTCACATCCAATGCCGAGTTGCCCGCAGACATCGCCGAGGATTTTCTGACCGTTTATTCCGGCGCTCGGCCTTCCTTCGAAATGCGACGTGCGCATGCTGCCATGCAATGCGCCTCGCTTCTGCGCGAATCCATGTGGGCCATGGTGTCCGAACTGCATCTTGCCGTGCCCGGTGCGGATTATGCCGGCCATGCGGCAAGCAATCTTGTCCGCCTCGAAGAGGCGCTCGATCACTACCGAACGACCTACGGGAAACGCTCCAAATGACCCTGCCTTCCCATGCCGCTATCGTCATCATTGGTGGCGGCATCATCGGCTGCTCGACGGCCTTTCATCTCGCACGTGACCATAAGGCGGATGTCATTCTTCTGGAGCAGGAGGCGTTGACATCCGGCTCCACCTGGCATGCCGCCGGTCTTGTCGGCCAGTTGCGCTCGTCGGCCTCGATCACTCGTGTGCTGAAATATTCGGTCGATCTCTACAAGGATCTCGAACATCAGACCGGCGTTGCGACCGGCTGGAAGATGACGGGCTGCCTTCGGCTCGCGACGAACCGGGATCGCTGGACGGAGTTCCGCCGCCTTGCCACCACGGCGGGAAGCTTCAGCATGGACATGCACCTGCTGTCGCCCGAAGAGGTGAAGGCCCTCTGGCCTCTGATGGAGGTCGGCGACCTCGTGGGCGCAAGCTTCCTGCCGACGGACGGGCAGGCGAGCCCATCCGATATCACGCAGTCGCTTGCCAAGGGTGCCCGCATGCATGGCGCGAAGATCTTCGAGCACGTGCGCGTCACCGGTTTCGATCTGCAGGATGGGCGAATCCACAAGGTGCGCACGACGATGGGGGATATCGCCTGCGAGACGGTGGTCAACTGCGCGGGTCAATGGGCAAGGCAGGTCGGGGCGATGGCGGGCGTCAATGTGCCCCTCCAACCCGTGAAGCACCAGTATATCATCACCGAGCGGCTTCCGGGGCTCGCCGTGGATGCGCCCACTGTGCGCGATCCGGACCGGCGTACCTATTTCAAGGAAGAAGTCGGCGGCCTGGTCATGGGCGGCTATGAGCCGAACCCACAGGCCTGGACGACCGGCGACGTGCCCGCCGATTGGGCCTTTCGGCTGTTCGATGACGACTACGATCATTTCGAGCAGCATATGGTCGAGGCGATCGCCCGGATGCCGGCACTGGAGAAAGTCGGCGTCAAGCAGATGATCAACGGCGCAGAGAGCTTCACGCCCGACGGCAACTTCATTCTGGGGGCTGCGCCGGAATGCCGGAACATGTTCGTCGGGACGGGTTTCAACGCCTTCGGCATCGCCTCCGGCGGCGGGGCAGGGTGGGTACTGGCCCAGTGGATCGTCGACGGGGAGGCGCCGCTCGATCTCTGGTCTGTCGATATCCGCAGGTTCAGCGATCTGCACAGGGATCGGCAATGGGTGCTCGACCGCACGCTGGAAGCCTATGGGAAGCACTATGCGATCGCCTATCCGCATGAGGAATACGAGAGCGGCCGCCCGCGTATCGTCTCGCCGCTCTATGATCGCTTGAAAGGGCAGGGCGCCATCTTTGGCTCGAAGCTCGGTTGGGAGCGGCCGAACTGGTTTGCGCCGCAGGGAGTGGTGGCGAAAGACGTCTATTCCATGGGCCGGCAGAATTGGTTTACCGCCGTAAACTCGGAGCATCGGCACGTGCGCGAAGCGGTCGGTATTTTCGATCAGTCGTCCTTTGCCAAATATGAGATGAGGGGGCCGGATGCGGTGAAGGCCCTCGACTGGATTTGCGCCAATGACATTTCAAAGCCGGCAGGCCGCATCACCTATACGCAGCTTCTCAACAGTCGCGGCGGCATTGCAGCGGACCTGACGGTCGCGCGGCTGTCCGAGGATGCATTCTATATCGTGACAGGCACCGGCTTTCGCACGCATGATCTTGGCTGGATAGCGGACCATATTCCAGCAGGTTCCGATGTCACGCTCCATGATGTGACGGAAGGGTATGGCGTGCTCTCACTGATGGGGCCGAAGGCGCGGACGGTGCTTGCGGCGGTTACAGATGCGGATGTGTCCAATGCCGGTTTTCCCTTCGGCCATGTGCGGGAGATTGCCGTGGCCGGTCACTCAGTCCGTGCATTGCGCGTCACCTATGTCGGGGAACTCGGATGGGAGTTGCACATGCCGATGGACGCTTTGAGCGATGTCTTCGACGTGCTGATGAAGACGGGGACGTCATCCGATATTCGGCCTATCGGCTATCGCGCGCTTGAATCGCTGCGTCTCGAAAAGGGATATCGGGCTTGGGGAGCGGATATCACGCCGAACGATACGCCCTTCGAGGCCGGTCTCGGCTGGGCGGTGAAGTTGCGCGAGAAGGGAGGCTTTCTCGGCCGCTCCGCGCTGGAGGCCGCAGAGGGGCAACCGCAAAGAAAAGCCTTCGTCGGCTTTACGGTTGACGACCCGAACGTCGTCCTTCTCGGCCGCGAGACGATCCTGCGAAATGGTGAGCCGGTGGGATATCTCACGAGTGGGGGATATGGCGATACGATCGGCAAGGGCATCGGCTACGGCTATGTCTGCCGCTCGGAAGGCGTGGACGATGCCTTCCTGAAAGACGGCGTTTACGAGCTCGTCGTCGCGATGGAGCGCACACCTGCGACCATTCACTTGGAGCCGCTGTACGATCCTCTGGGCCTGCGGGTGAGAAGTTGAGGATGATGAATGGCCGTTTGTTGCACGCGACCAGATCTGTCTTTCCGGTGGCATGACGAGCAGGGGAGGGCAGTATCCGTTGGTGGGAGCGCTCTGATCATCCTTGCCCGCTGCTATAGAAAGCAACTGGGCTATTCAGTGCTTTGCCTCTGGTGGCGAACCGATAGCGCTCCATGAGATGCCTGATGGCCGGGCGTATCGACGATCTCGCAAACCCTTATATGGACGGGAGGTCTATCAATCGTTCGTAAACGTCTCTATGGTGTCATTAGCGGAACGAGGTGAGTCGGAGCGTGTGAATCTACGCGGTCTCACCGACGGGAACGGCCACTGCACGCCGAAATCCGAGTATCCCCTCTCATTATTCCTGGCCCTCTTCCAATCGAAACCTCATGTGGTGAACGTTATCGCCCACATAGCGTTCGTTTGGAAAATCGTTTACCATGAATTCAATGCGTTACGATCTTGCGAAATTGCCTATCCAACGCCTGCTTCAGCCGCTTTCTGACGCGGAAGTGGCGCTGGCGCGCCTCGATGAGCGAGTTGCCCGCTCTCCGGTCGGTCAGGGATGGATCGAGCGCATGCATTTCACGGATGCCTGCGCATCGCTCTGGGTCGATGGTGAGCTCGTCCATCTCGAGGATCTCGTCCTGCATGATGCGGCGCATGACGTTCGCGCTCCCACCCATGAATTGACCATTGCGTCTGACGTCCTCAGAACCCGGCGCCGTATCGCCGCGCAGCCGGCCGATTGGGCCTTGTCGGCGCAAGGCCTGAACAACCTTTGCAGGGCAGGCGCGGCCGATGGAGGCCAGTCAGTCCGTGATGGCGGGGGAGGGGCAGCGGATGTAGTAGGGGTGGCGCAAGGGAATGACGATATCGGCGAGGATATGTCGGATCCGTTGGCCCGCGAGCTTGCGGCGATCGATGCCTTGCTGGTGCGGTCGGAGGCGATGATGGCGGAGACGAAGGCTTCCGGTCGCGTGCGCGAGCGGGAGGCGCTCGTCTACGAGGCGGATTGGGATGAGGATGCGCGTCTGGAGGAATGGCGCGCCGTGCTGGCCGAGATCGGCAATTTGCCGCCGGTGCTGCAGGCGGTGCTCGCCCTCGATGCGTGGAATGTTCTCGGCGTCCTGCAGCATGGGGCCTGGCTCGGCCGGCAGCTTGCCGGCAGCATATTGCGCCAGGCCGCACTTACCACCGGCGCACATCTCGCGGCCTTCAATCTCGGCCTGAAGAGCATTCCTGTCGATCGGCGCCGGCACGCCGATCGTGACATCAGGATCTCGGCCATGCTGCATGCCCTTGGCGCGGCCGCGGAACTGGGGCTGAAGGAGCATGACCGGTTGACGCTGGCGCGCACCATGATGGAGCGCAAGCTCGTCGGGCGGCGGATTTCGTCGAACCTGCCCGGCCTCATCGATCTGGTCCTGGCACGGCCGATGGTTTCGGCCGGCATGGTCGCCGGGGCGCTCGACGTCACCCCGCAGGCGGCCTTGCGCATCATCCGTGAACTCGGGCTGCGCGAGATGACGGGCAGGGGGCGTTTTCGCGCCTGGGGTGTCGTCTAGGTGCGCGGCCGTACTGCACGATACGGCAGATACGGTGCTGGACAGAGAGGTTACCGGCTCTCCCGCCGTTCATGCGGGTGGTCTCGGTAGAGACGATTTGTGATGCGTCCTTTTCAACCGCGCTGCTTGAAGAGAAAGACGATCCAGTCAACAAACACGCGCACGCGCGGCGAAAGCTGCCGGTTGCGCGGGTAGAGGAGCGAGACCGGCGTGCTCGTGGGCGGAAAGTCCGCAAGCACTTCGACGAGATCTCCCGCCGTAATCGCCACCTCCGCATGATAGCGGGGAATCTGGATCAGGCCGAGACCAAGCCTGGCGGCGGCGACATAGCTTTCGGCCGCATTTACCGAAACGGTGGCGGGCAGGACGATCTCCCGCAAGTCTCCACCCACGACGAATTCGAGCGGCAGCACGCCGCCTGTGGCGCTGGAGCGAAAGCCGATCATCTGGTGGCCGTCGAGCGCATCGGGATGCTGCGGCGTGCCGTGGCGGGCGATATAGGCTGGGGCGGCCAGCGTGACCTCGTCGAGCATGGCGACCGTTCGTCCTACCATGTCGCTATCCTGCGGCGCGCCGACCCGCAGGACGCAGTCGATGCCTTCGCGGACGAGATCGACCAGGCGATCCCCCTCGCTCATATAGATTTCGATGTCGGGATATCGGATGAGGAAGCCGGGCAGGTTCGGCAAGACGAAGTGGCGCGCAAGCGTGCCGTGGACATCGACGCGCAGCAGCCCCTTCGGCTTTGCGCCGGCAAACGCGCCCTCGGCATCCTCGATATCGGAAAGGATCGCGAGGCAGCGGCGGTAATAGGCCTCCCCGTCCAGCGTCGGACTGACATGGCGCGTCGTGCGCTGGAGGAGCTGAACGCCGAGGCGTGCTTCCAGATCCTTCACCGCATCGCTCACCGTCGATCGCGGCAGTCCCGTATCTTCCGCTGCAAGGGTGAAGCTGCGGCGCTCGACGACGCGGGTGAAGACCCGCATGGCTTCCAGCTTGTCCATTTCCATTGTTCTCTTACTTCGGAAAGTGAAGCCGGATAATGGCCGATTATCCGCATTTCAGAAAGTGGCAATGTCTCCTTCATCGAACACACGCGTTGCGAAAAACCGAAGGAGAAGAGCATGTCCACGAACCAGAACAAGGTTGCCCTCGTCACCGGGGCATCGCGCGGGATCGGCGCGGCCATTGCCGAGCGGCTCGGCCGGGACGGCTTCAGCGTCATCGTCAACTATGCCGGCAATGCGAGCGCCGCCGAAGGCGTCGTGCGCAGGATCGAGCAGGCCGGCGGCAAGGCCGTCATCGCGCAGGGCGACGTTTCCGATGCGCAGGCCGTGCGCCGTCTTTTCGACAGCGCGGAAGCTGCCTATGGCGGTGTCGACGTGCTGGTGAACAATGCCGGCGTCATGATGCTCTCGCCGCTGGCCGACGCGGATGATGGCCATTTTACCCGTCAGATCGATGTCAACCTCAAGGGCACCTTCAACACGTTGCGCGAGGCGGCAAGGCGTCTGCGCAGCGGTGGACGCGTCGTCAATTTCTCGACCAGCGTCGTCGGCCTGAAGCTTGAGACCTATGGTGTCTATGCGGCGACCAAGGCGGCGGTGGAAACCTTGACCGCGATCATGGCCAAGGAGATGCGTGGCCGCGGCATCACCGTCAATGCCATCGCACCTGGCCCGACGGCCACCGACCTCTTTCTCAACGGCAAGTCGGACGAGCTGGTCGAACGCATGGCGAAGATGAACCCGTTGGAGCGCCTCGGCACGCCGGAGGACATCGCCGCCGCCGTCGCCTTCCTCGCCGGGCCGGACGGTGGCTGGATCAACGGCCAGACACTCCGCGCCAATGGCGGCATGATCTGACCGTCGCACGGCGGCTGGCGTTGCCGGCCGCCACCGGCGCCGATTTCTGCGAGGGCATCAATGCCGTGGGCTTCTTGCGTTAGGCTCGCGTACCACTGTAACTTTAATACGTATCCTTGTTTTGCATACGATGATTTTGAGCATGCTAGCCTGACTCAGGCTTCTTGCCATTTCAGAATCGCCCGTAACTTCGTAAGCCATACTCCCTTGGTTCGCTGGAATTACCGCCGCCTGAACCACTCTCGTTGGAAAAATTTGGTATCAAGCTTCAGCTTATATGTAATCAAATCACAATTGACATTGCATACAATATGGCCGTAGCGTGTCATCGCGAAGGGTGGTGGAGCCCTTCCTGCATGATACGAATTCCCGACATCACCCGAGCCAGCGAGAACGCCGATGGAAGCCGCTAACAGAACCGATCCGCGCACGACCCTCGTGCTTTCCCGGTCCGAGATCGAAGGGCTGGTCACCATGGCGGAGGTCATCGAGGCGGTGGAAGCGGCTCACGCCGACATGTCCAGCGGCAAGGCTGCGCAGCCGGCGGCCGTCGCGATGAAGCTTCCCTCCGGCAGCGGAGCCTTCCTGGCGATGCCTGCGCTTGCCGACCGGCAGGGGCTTGCCGTGGTCAAGCTGCTCGCCGACATTCCCGATAATCCGGGTCGCAGCCTTCCCATGCAGCGCTCGGTCGCGCTGCTCGTCTCGCAGGCGACCGGTGCGCCGGTGGCGATCTTCCATGGCCAGATCCCCACCCGCATCCGGACGGCCGCCGCGAGCGCTGTCGCCACGCGCCACCTGTCGCGTCCCGACAGCCGCGTGCTCGGGCTGATCGGTGCGGGCGACCTTGCCGTCGAGCATGTTCGCGCTATCCGGGAGGTGCGCGGGATCGAGCGCGTCGTGGTCTGGTCACGCTCGGCTGCCACCGTCGCCCGCTTCATCGAACGCGTCGGCCGCGATTGTCCCGAACTCGTGCTGGAGAGCGCCGCTTCGCCGGAGAATGTCTTCGCCGAGGCCGATGTCGTCTGCACGCTGACCCCTTCCCGCGAGCCGCATGTGAAGGGCGCCTGGTTCAAGCCGGGCCAGCACATCAATGCCGTCGGCGCGCCGCCGCGCCCGGATCATCGCGAGATCGATTCCGCCGGCATGGCGAGGGGCCGCGTCTTCCTCGACAGCGTCCCGATGGCCATGCACGATTCCGGCGACCTGCTCCTTGCCATCGCCGACGGCGCGATCACCGCGGAACAGGCCGCGACCGAGATCGGCGACGTCATTACCGGTGCCGCGTTGGGCCGGACTTCGGCCGAAGAGATCACGCTGTTCAATTCCGTCGGTCTTGCCGTGCAGGATCTGGCGATCGGCGACCTGATCGTTACAAGAGCCCGCGAAAAGGGCATTGGCATGGAAATCGACCTTACGGCCTGAAGTCGGGATCGGCCCCGCTGCGGAAAGAGTCGGCCGATTTCCACCGCTCGCTGCCTATATTTCGGCCTTCCCGCCAACAACCTGACCGATCTTTTGACGATTCCGCCCTGCAGATCGCGCTGGTCCATTGCGTCGTTGAGGCGATGAACCTGGAGGCTCGTTCTCGGGCGAAAGAATCCGCAGCATCATTGTTCCCGCCCCTTGCCCGGTGCGACAACGAGGACCGGTTCCCGTATCTGTTCACGCCCCGGCGAGGCTGATATGACTGCCGGGGTGAGGGCAAGATGAGAAAACGCGGGCAACGAGGCAGATCGGGCATGGTGGCAGTCGCTGTCGCCATCCTTCTCGCGTTTCAGGCTCTCCTCGGCTCCGCAGCCCTTGCCGCCCACGCCGCTACGCCGGCGCTGGACAGCTTCGGAAATCCGCTCTGCATCACCGGCGCCGAAGGCCATGCGCCCGAGCCGGGGCAGGACAGGGACCGTTCGCCGCTTCCCGATTGCTGCACGATCGCCTGCACGATGGCGCTCGGCTTCGTGCCGACGGACAGGGCTACGGCGATCTTTTTCAATCCGCTCGTTCAGCCCTCGCAGCGCATCGTCGCAAGGAAGGTGCTGCATCTGCGGTCCATGCTGGATCGTCTGCCGGGCAATCCGCGCGCGCCGCCGCTCGCCGCCTGATCGCCGAGCCACCACCGTCTTCTCCAGTCGCATGATCGATTCCGCCCGACGCGAAAGCGCCGGCAATCGGCGCGGCACGCGGAGGGCCATCGCCCTTCGGGCCCGGAGACGGCGCGTTCTTTCAGGAAAGCATCCTTATTCCCATTCCTTGCCGGCAGAGTGACCGGCAGCATCGGAGACCGAAATGTTGAAACAGACCCTTGCCGCGACGGCTCTTCTCGTCCTCGGCGCATCCACCGCCCTTGCGCATGTCTCGCTGCAAGTGCGGGAAGCGCCGGTGGGCTCGACCTACCGGGCGATTTTCCAGGTGCCGCATGGCTGCGAAGGCAAGCCGACCCATGTCGTCCGCGTCAAGATTCCCGAAGGGGTCATTGCCGTGAAGCCGCAGCCCAAGGCAGGATGGACCCTGGAGAAGGTCAAGGGCGCCTATGACAAGTCCTACGATTACTACGGCACCCCGACGAGCGAGGGCGTGAAGGAGATCGTGTGGAGCGGCGGCAGCCTCGGCGACGACGAATATGATGAATTCGTGCTGCGCGTCTATCTCACGAAGGATTTGAAGGCCGGCGAAACGCTCTATTTCCCCGTCGTGCAGGAATGCGGCGATGGCCTTGCCGAGCGCTGGATCGAAATCCCGGCGGAAGGCCAGTCGGCCGACGACCTGGAACTGCCGGCCCCCGAGGTCAAGCTGCTGGAAGCGGCAGGCGGTCATTAAGCGATGCGGGCCGGTGCCGTCGGGCGCCGGCCCGTACCGGAAATTCGGAGGTTGACCGTGCGAAACCACAGTCTTTGCCGATCCGCCGTGCTGGCGCTGCTGGCCGGCTGGTTCTGGTGCTGCCTGACGGCGGCGGCCATGGCGCATGCCGCCCTGACGGGCGCCTCGCCGGCGGACAATGCCGTGCTCGATGCCGCGCCGAAGACGCTCTCACTGTCGTTCAGCGAGCCGGTCTCCCCGCTCGTGCTGCGGCTGGTCCTGCCCAGCGGCGTTGCCTCGCCGCTCCGCGATTTCGTGTTGCGCGACCGTACCCTTGAGATCACCCCGCCCGCGGGGCTCGAGAACGGCACTTATGTCCTCACCTGGCGCGTCGTTTCCGAGGACGGCCATCCGGTCTCGGGGTCGACGATCTTCTCGATCGGCACGCCGAGCGCGTCCCCGCCCTCGGCGGGGGATGGTGTCGACCGGCTTGTCCGCGCAGCGCTCTGGCTGGCACGGACGGGGCTCTATATCGGCCTCTTCCTCGGCATCGGCAGCGCCTTTGTCATCCGCTGGCTGATCCCGGCGGGGCAGGGCGGACGGCGGATCGCCGGCGCGGCGATGGCGATCGGTCTTGCCGCAACGCTCGTCTCCGCCGGCCTGCAGGGGCTCGACGCCCTCGGCCGGCCGCTTTCGAATATCATCAACCCCTCCGTCTGGCGGGCTGGACTGGGGACGAGCTTCGGCTGGACGGTCGCCGTCCTGAGCGCCGCCTTCCTCGTCGCGCTGGCGGGCTTGCGGTGGAATGCCACCGGGCGCGCGGCGTCGGCGGTCGCGCTCGTCGCCGGCAGCGCTGCCCTGGCGCTGAGCGGCCATGCAAGCGCGGCAAGCCCGCAATGGATGATGCGTCCCGCCGTGTTCCTGCACGCGCTGACGATCGCCCTCTGGGCCGGCTCTCTCGTTCCGCTCGTCTGCGCCTTGCGGGAAGGGGCCGATGCGGGGCGCAGGGCGCTGGACCGGTTTGCCTGGCTCGTTCCCTGTGTTGTGGCGGTGTTGGTCGTCGCGGGCGTCTTGCTCGCCGTCGTTCAGGTCGAGCATCCGGCGGCGCTTCTCTCTACGGCCTATGGCAAGGTGCTGCTCGTCAAGCTGGCGCTGGTGCTGGTGCTGTTCGCTATCGTGGCGGTCAATCGCTGGGTCCTGACCGGGCCCGCCCATGCAGGGGAAGCGCGCGCGATGCGCCGGCTGTCCCGTATGGTCCTGCTGGAAACGCTGGTGGTGCTCGCGATCCTCGCGGTCGCGGCGACGTGGCGGTTCACGCCGCCGCCGCGCGCGCTTGCCGTCGCCGCTGCGCCGCCGGTCTCCATCCACATCCATTCGGCCAAGGCGATGGCGGAAGTGACGATCGATCCGGCGCGTGCCGGTCCGGTCGATGTCTCGGCCGTGATCCTCGCGCCGGACTTCTCCCCCATGGAGGCGAAGGAAGTGACCTTCGTCTTCTCCAAGCCGAATGCCGGCGTCGAGCCGCTGCGGCGCAAGGCCTCCCTGTCGCCTGACGGTCTGTGGCGGGCCGAGACCACCGTCCTGCCGCTGCCGGGGCAATGGCGGCTGCGGGTGGATGTCCTGATCAGCGATTTCGAACTGGTGCGGCTGCAGGACGTCGTCGAGATCGCACCATAAGGGGCGCTGCCTTCAAAATGTCAGGCCGCCGTCTTAAAGGCGCGGGCGACCGGGTGGTCGCTCAGCCGCGGAGATGGCGATGTCTGCAAACAACAAGCGCTCCGGCGTTTCCCTTTCCCATCATATCCTGCCGACCTCGGGAACGATGATCGGCATATGCATGACCTTGATCGGCCTCGTGAAATTGAACGAGAATCGCGGCGGGATGAGCCATGTGGACGAGTATGCCGCTCTTTCGGCGCTGGTCTTTCTCGCAAGCGCCGTGACGTCCTATCTCTCGCTGCGATACGAGGACAACGAGGCGCTCAGCCGTCGCCTCGAGAATTTTGCCGATCAATGTTTCTTGATCGGGCTGGTCGCCATCGTCATCATCGGCGTCCTCTTCGCCTATGCGGTCATCTGATGCGGAACGCCCTGCGGCCGCTCAGGCCATGAAGCCGCCGCCCGCGCCCAGCCTTTCCTCGGCCTCGTCCCGCGACATGGAAAGCACCTGCCGCGTGACGTCGAAGCCGAAGCCGCCGCGCGTGAAGGCGGAGAATTCCTTGGCTTTCCGCTTCTCGTCGAGCTCCACCTTGCGGAAGGGGCCGAAGGCGCGTTTGCGGGCAAGGACCAGCGCGGCAAGAAGATCGTCGATTTCGGCCGCCGCGGCCGTCGCGGTGTCGCCGGCGATGCCCTTCTGGGAAAGCTTGCGGGCGACGGCCCGCCGCGACCTGCCGCTTCGCATGCCAGAACGGCTGGCCGCCTCGGCATAGGCCTTGTCGTCCAGCGCCTTGTTGTCATAGGCGAATTTCACCGCGAAATCCGCAAGCGCCCGGACCTGCCCGTCGCTGATGCCCTCGAACTTCTCGCGCGCCTTGCGGGCGATCGCGTCGAAGAGCTGCCTTTCCGTGTGCATGCGCCGCTCGATGCGGTAGATCGTCGAGTTGCGCGCCCAGGAGAACATGCGCGGGCTCGGCGCGTCGTCGGTGGTCGTCTCTTCCTGCAAAGTCAGCCTTGCCTGCCGGGATTGAAGTTCACCCGGTTCGAAGACCACATGACGGGCGTTTCGGCAAGCCGTCCGCGCAAATTCCCGTGGAGCCTGAGGGCCGGCATCTCCGTTGTTCGCCGGTAAAGCGTCATCCCTCGCCGACATGCCTTCATCCGATTATTTCATGGGTCGCACGCTCAGCCCGCTTGACTCGGGGAAGGAGGTCTTGCCACACTCAGTTGTCAGACATCTTACATAAATGGGGATCCCGGCTGACGGATCACAAGGAGGACCACATGAAAAAGCTCTTCATGCGACTGGCCGTAGGCGCCGCATTCGTCGCAGCCGCCGTTTCGGCCCATGCCGGCCAGACCCTGGACCGCGTGATGGAAAAGAAGGCGATGGTCGTCGCCACCAACAGCGGCTGGCCGCCCCAGAGCTACCTCGACGACAACAACGAGATGGTCGGCTTCGACATCGACGTCTCCCGCGAGATCGCCAAGCGCCTCGGCGTCGAGGTGAGCTTCGAGACTCCCGACTGGCAGACGCTGACCGGCGGCCGCTGGCAGGGCCGCTACGATCTCGGCGTCGGCTCGGTGACGCCCACCAAGGCCCGCGCCCAGGTGATCGACTTCGTCGGCATCTACTACTACAGCCCCTATGTCTACGTCGTCCACAAGGACAGCGACGCCAAGACCGTCACGGACCTCAACGGCAAGGTCATCGGCGTCGAGACGGCGACGACCTCCGAGGACTTCATCAACCGCCGCCTCGAGATCGACGCGCCGGGCCTGCCGCCCATCGAGTACAAGCTCGAGCCGGGCGAGGTTCGCACCTTCGCCGATTCCATGCTGCCCTTCGACGACCTGCGCCTCGGCAACGGCGTGCGCCTCGATGCGGTGATCGCGCCCGAACAGACCGCGATGAACGCCATCAAGAACGGCTATCCGGTCAAGGTCCTCGAAGGCGAATATGCCTTCCGCGAGCCGCTCGTCGTGATCGCCGAGAAGGTCGATCCGGAATGGACCGCCAAGGTCGGCGGCATCATCGAGGAGATGAAGAAGGACGGCACGCTCGGAACGCTCACCACCAAGTGGTACGGCAAGGACTACAGCGCCGACTGAGCGAACTGACTGACGGCGCGGGCGGCATTCGTCCGCGCCCTTCATGCCTGAGGGGGAGCGTGATCATGGCCTATCCGGACACCTATTACAAAAGAACCATGGCGGACCAGACGGCGCGGACGGCTCTTTCGGGCACGGTCGAGTGCGACGTCGCGGTCGTCGGCGGCGGCCTTGCCGGCCTTTCCGCGGCGCTGCAGCTTGCCCGCGCCGGCAAGCGCGTCGTCGTGCTGGAGGCCGAAAGCGTCGGCTTCGGCGCCTCCGGCCGCAATGGCGGTTTCGTCAGCCCCGGCTATGCCACGGGCGGCGAGGAGATCGCCCGCGTCGCCGGCAAGGACAAGGCCCGCCAGCTCCACCTGCTTTCCATGGAAGGCGTCGAGTTCATCCGCGACAATATAAGCACGCTCGGCATCGACGATGCCAAGCCGCAGCCGGGCATCATGAGCGTGCTGCGCTATGACGACGGCGCCAGCCTCAAGGCCTATGCGCAGCAGTCCCTGAAGGAATACGACTACCGTCTGGAATACATGGACCGCGACGAAGTTCGCGCGGTGCTGAAGTCGGAACGCTATTTCCAGGCGCTGCGCAATCCCAATGCCTTCCACATGCACCCGCTCAACTATCTGCGCGGCATCGCCCGCGAGATCGAGCGCCTCGGCGGCCGCATCTGCGAGCAGTCGCCGGTGACGTCCTCCGATCTCGGCGGCGCGGAAAAGCGGCTGAAGACGGCCGGCGGCGAGGTGAAGGCGCGCGACGTGCTCTTCACGACGGGCGGCTATACCGGCGCGCTCAACGGGCGGCTGAAGCGCTCCTTCCTGCCGATCGCCACCTATGTCATGGTCAGCGAGGAGGCCCCGGAGCTGATCGCCTCGGCCATCGCGACCTCCAATGCCATCGGCGACAACCGCCGCGCGGGCGACTACTACCGCGTCGTCGACGACGGCCGCCGGCTGCTGTGGGGCGGCCGCATCACCACCCATGCGGCTTCGACGGCCGGCCTCGTGCGCGAGCTGCGCGCCGAGATGGTCGGCACCTATCCGCAGCTCGCCGGCCTGAAGACGGAGCTCGCCTGGTCGGGTCTCATGTCCTATGCGCGCCACCTCATGCCCCAGATCGGGCGCATGGCCCCCGGCGTCTGGTATTGCACCGCCTTCGGCGGGCACGGCCTCAACACGACGGCGAGCGGCGGCAAGGTCATCGCCGAGGGCATCCTCGGCGAAAGCGAACGCTACCGGCTCTTCGAGCCCTTCGGCCTCGTCTGGGCCGGCGGGATCGCTGGCCTGGCGGTGGCGCAGCTCACCTACTGGAAGCTCCAGGCGCAGGACTGGTGGCGCGAGCGCGCCGCCTGAGGCAGATTGCGCAGGCATGCGGAACTGAAAACGAAGCAGGAGAGGGCGGACCATGATCGGCCGACTGATACTTACCTATCCCGAAGCCTCGCGCAGGGCGGGCGGGCTGCTGATCCTCGCCATCGTCGTGGCGGTGCTCTATTCCCTCGGCATCAGCTCCGCCTGGATCGGCCATGTCCTGCCGTCCTCGGCAAACTGGCTCGGGGAAAACCCGACCGCCGGCCGGCTCGTCTCCGCCCTGCTGATCGCGCTCATCGTCGCGGCCAACTGGAAGGCGCTGCGCCAGCTCTCCCGGCGCCAGCAGGTGATCGGCGTCTGGATCGAGCTCTTCGCGCTCCTGATGCTGTTCTTCTATTCCTTCGATCTCTCCTTCGCCTTCATCGCCAAGAAGATCGGCTTCCTCATCACCCAGGGCGTGACGACGACGCTCTACATTTCCGCGATCTCCATCGTCATCGCCACGGTGATTGCCCTGGCGGGCGCCATCGCCAAGCTGTCGAGCAACGGCGTCATCTACGGCCTTGCGACCTTCTACACCTCGCTCTTCCGCGGCCTGCCGCTCCTGATGCAGATCTACATCATCTATCTCGGCCTGCCACAGGTGGGCTATGTGATCAGCGCGGTGCCGGCCGGCATTCTCGCGCTGTCGCTCTGCTACGGCGCCTATATGACGGAAATCTTCCGCGCCGGCATCCAGAGCATCAATCGCGGCCAGACCGAGGGCGCGACGGCGCTCGGTCTCAGCCCGAGCCAGACCATGGCGCTCGTCATCCTGCCGCAGGCCATGCGGGTGATCATTCCGCCGACCGGCAACCAGTTCATCGCGATGCTGAAGGATTCCTCGCTCGTCTCCGTCGTCGGCGTCTGGGAAATCATGTATCTCGCCCGCACCCAGGGCCAGACTGAGTTCCGCCACATCGAGATGCTGATCACCGCCTCGATGATCTACTGGGTCCTGTCGATCTGCCTGGAATACGCCCAGTCCCGCATCGAGGAACGCTTCGGCCGCTTCAATGTCCGTTGACGTTCCCGCGGGTGAAGGTGACGGCGCGCCTCTGGTGCCGTCGAACGGCCGCGGCGCGCTGCTCGTGCTTGCGGCCTTCGCCATATTCTCGGCGACCGATGCCATCGTGAAGATCATGGCCGTGGCGATCCCCGCGCCGCAGGTGACGTTCCTCGTCACCGCCGCGGCCCTCGTGCTGCTCCTTCTCCATGCGCTCGCCACCGGCCGCACGCGCCGCCTCGTGCCGCGCCAGCCGGCGCTCGCCTTCTGGCGGGCGCTCCTGCTCGCGCTCGATACGCTGCTGATCCACTATTCCTTCGCGCGCCTGCCGCTGGCGGAAGCCTATCTCATCGCCTTCCTGACGCCGATCCTCGTCGCGGTGCTGGGTTTCTTCCTGCTGCGCGAACGGCTTTCCGCCATCGGCTGGGTCGGCGTGCTGGTCGGCTTCGCCGGCGTCGTGGTGGCGCTGAAGCCGGGCGTCGCACCGCTCAATCTCGGCCATGCGGCGGCCTTCGGCTCGGCGGTCTTCTTCGCCTTCTCGCTGATCCTTCTGCGCCGCGCCAAGCTGGCCGAGACGGACGAGGCGCTCGTCGCCAGCCTGCTGGTGGTGATGGCGCCCGTCGCCCTCGCCGTGGCGCTTGTCTCAGGCGGCCTGGTGGCGGTCGGCAGCCCGGCCCTTGCCTATGCGGCGGCCGGTGGCGCGATGATGCTGGGCGGCCATGCGCTGCTGGTGCGCGCCTTCCGCGTCGGCGAGGCCTCGGTGGTCGCGCCGTTCCAGTACAGCCAGATCATCTGGGGTTGCCTTTACGGCGTATTCCTCTTCGAGACGCCGGTGGAGATGCACACGCTCTTCGGCGCGGCGATCATCATCGTCTCGGGCTGGCTCGTCCTGAAATGACGGTCAGAACGGCTGCGGTTCCTGCGGGAACCCGCCGACATGGGTGCAGGTCAGCGCCGCCCGGTCGCGGCCGGCTGCAAGGCACGCGGCAAGCGGCAGGCCGCCGATGCGCGCGGCGAGAAAACCGGCGATGAAGCTGTCGCCCGCGCCGGTCGTGTCGACCACGCCGACCGTCCGGATGCCCGCCTCGACGCGGGTCCTGCCGTCGCTTGCGACCGAGCCCTTGCCGCCGCGGGTGACGACGGCGAGCGGCAGGCCCTCGTCGAGAAGGCGTTTCAGCAAAGCTTCGCAAATGTCATCGTCGTCACCTGCCGAGGCGAAGGCGATGGAAAGGCCGCCGGTGGCGAGATTGGCCGGATCGGCATTGACGGAAATATCCTGCGAGACGCTGACGCCGGCTTCCGCAAGCGTCCGGCGGAGCGCCCCGCCATCGTCCATCCAGCCGATATGCACATGGTCCATCGTCCTGAGGACGGCAATGTCCTCGGCATCCGGCCGGTAGCCGGCGCAGACCCCGAAATCCTCATGGACGAAGACGCGGTCGCCGGAGGCAAGGGTCTCGATATCCGTATAGGCCGTCACCCCGGGACGCACCTGAAGATGCGTGACGTCCACGCCGTTTTCCGAAAGAAGGCGCCGCGTATGCCGCCCGGCCCCGTCCGGCCCGACCGCGCCGAAATAGAAGGAGACCTGGTCGAGACGGGCAAGCTGCACGGCGACATTCACCGCATTGCCGCCCACGAACGACTGGCCGCCGGAGGCCCGCGGACCGGACGGGCGGAAGCGGTCGATGCAATTGTCGCCGATGGCGGCGAAGCGGAAGGTCGTCATGCTGGTCTCTTCCAGGGCAATGTCAGCGAAGGTACGGCCGAAGCTTTCCCGCGATAACGGGAAACGCCAGGGACGGTAAAGCCGCGAATGCGCTGTCCTGCATTCGCGGCTTCGGATGGCCGGGCGCCGGGCCGCTATATCAGTAAGCGACGCGCTTGTAGTAGCGGCGCGTGGTCAGCGGATGGTTGCGCATGACTTCCAGATGGGCGCTGATGCGCTCGAGCACGGTCGCGAGCAGCACCGGCGAGACGAACCCGCGCACCTCCGGGGAGATGCCCGGCAGGTCGAATTCGGCGGTGTCGAGCACGGTCAGCTTGTCGGTATAGCTTGGCGCGAAGTTCTGCACGCGCTCGGCGAGCGGGCGCAGGGCATCCTCGCCCTTGAAGAGGATGACGCTGACGCCCTTTTCCACCAGCTCCAGCGTCCCGTGGAAGAAGTCGGAGGCGTGCACGGGGCGGGTGCGGATCCACTGCATCTCTTCCAGGATGCACATGCCGTAGTAGAAGGCTTCCGGCCAGACATTTCCGGCGCCGGTGACGATGTGGTAGTCGGAGCCCGCCAGCACCTTCGCGAAGGCTTCCGCCTTCGGCTCGTAGGCGCGCTTCACCTCCAGCAGCAGTTCCGGCATGCGGGCGAGCTCGGCGACGATCTCGTCGTGGTTCTCGATCTCGCCGCGATGCTTCAGGACGGCGAGCGCGATGAAGAGGGACTGCAGGTAGAAGGATTCGCAGGACGTATCGTCCTCGGCGAAGTTCACGAAGACCTGGTCCCCGCCCTTGCCGAGGGGCGTTTCCTCATGGCCGACCAGCGTGAGGACGGTCGCGCCGGTTTCCTTGAGCATGGCGAGGAGGGCGACGCTCTCCTTCGTCGTGCCGGAGAGCGAGGGCATGACGACGATCGACTTTTCCGTCAGGTTCGCCGAGCCGGTGAGGACGAGTTCCGCCGGCATGTCGATGAAGGCGGGAAAGCGCGAACGGCGCTGCAGAAGCTGGGCCGCCGGCTGCATCAGGATCGCCGCGCCGCCGGTGCCGAGGAAGAAGATGTTCTCCGCACCCGCGGCAAGGCAGGACCCGATCACCGTCTCCAGCCGCTTCTGCAGCCCGACGGCGCCCGACTGGATGCGAAGGAACCTCTGTTCGTCAAAATTCAGCATGTCTGCCCCCGAATAGGAATGAAAGATAGTTGTAAGACAACTGACATCATGGAGAGATCGTGTCAAGCCGGGTCGCGGAGGGGAAATGCCGGAAGAGCACCATATTGCGCAGGCATGCCGGGAAGCGCTTAGCGCTTGACCACCCAGGATTTGTCAGACAAGAAAAGCGAAGAACAATCAATCAACGAGGCATGCGGTGGACGAACCCCTTCGCGATTCGCGCACGCTCGCCGTCCAGCTCAGGGACCGGATCGCCGATCTCATCCGCGAGGAGGGGCTGAAGCCGGGCGACAAGCTGCCGACCGAGGCGCAGCTCACCCAGCGCTTCCACATTTCGAGGCCGGCGCTGCGCGAGGCGCTGAAGCTGCTCGAGCAGGACGACGTCATCTATGTCGAGCATGGCCGCGGCCGCTTCGTCTCGGCGCTCGCCGCCGTCCAGGTCGACCGGCCGATCACCGTCTTCGAGAGCGTCACCGACATGGCGCGCCATTACGGCTACCGCACGCTCAACAAGGTGCTCTCCATCGCCGAGGAAGCGCCGGACAAGCGGGTCGCCGAAAGCCTGCGGCTCGGGCCGGCCGACCGCGTGATCCGCATCGAGCGCATCCGCCTGCATGAGGACGAGCCGATTCTCTACTGCATCGACTACGTGCCACGCAGCATCGTCACCGGCCGCCTCTACGATATCGACTGGAGCGGCTCGCTGATGGCGCTTCTGGAAGAGCACGGCAACCGCCCGCGCATGTCGGCGGCAAGCGTTTCCTCCGTGATGCTGCCGGACGACGTGGTCGAGCGCCACGACCTGCGCGATTTCGGCCCGGCGCTGCTCATCACCGAGACCTGTTTCAACGCGGCGGGTGAGCCGGTGAACTATGCCATCGATTATCACCGCGGCAGCCATTTCTCGTTCAGCCTGACGCGGAAATGAGACCATAGGTCCTTGCCGGTTCCGTGCGGCTTTCGACTTCAGGGAGCATCCCGGCAGGAAACATGCTATCGGCGAAGCGAACCGATATTTGCCGAAAGACGCCCGCATGATCCTTCGTCTCGATCCTTCCATGCTGTCGGCCGCGCAGTTGCGCGGCGGCGCTGAAAAGGCGCTGGACGATATCGTCGTCCTCTTTACCGAGCAGCCGGGCGGCCTGCACCATGCCGTGCACGAGGCCCGGCGGGCCCTCAAGCGCCTTCGCGCCTTCCACCGCCTTTTCGCGGAGGGAGATCCCGCCTTCTTCCGCCACCAGAACGCGCGCCTGCGTGATGCCGCCCGCCTCCTCGCCGAAGGGCGCGAGGTCGCCGCGCTTGCCGAAACGGGGGAGTGGCTGGTGACGGAGGCGGGCAAGCCCCAGGAGGCGGCGCTCTTCAAGCGCGTGGCCGCCGTCCTCGCCGCGCGGCGCGAGGCCATGGACCATGCCGCGCTCGAGGCCAATGTCGCGCAGGTCATCGCCGCCTGCCGCAAGGTGCGGGGTGGCCTTACGGATTTCGACCTGCCGGACAGCCGGCGCAGGCTGGCGAAGATCGTCGCGCGTGGCTGGAAGCGCATTCTCACGCAAGGCAACGGGGTGGTCCTGTCGGTCGCCGGTGGCGGCAAGGGCTTTCACGAATTGCGCAAGAGCGCCCAGACCCTCAATGCCTGCCTCATCCTCCTGAGGCCGCTGTGGCCGCAGGCGATGCTCGCTCGCCAGGAAATGCTGCGCCCGATCATCGCGGCGCTCGGCCGCGAAAACGACCTTGCCGGCCTCGCCCTGCTGATGGAGCGTTCCCCGCAGGATTTCGGCGAGCCTATCGAGCAGGTCGTCCTTCAGCGGCTCATTACACAGCGGCGCGAGGCGCTCCAGCGCACGGCCCTGCAGCAGGCCGAAAGCGTCTTCGCCATCAATGCGAAAGAGGATGCGAACCGCATCGCGCTCCTCTGGGAAACGCTGTCCCGCTGAGGCGAGCCGGGCTGCATGTCGCGTGACGAAAGTGAATATTCCCGGCCACGGCATGCGCCCGCGGCGCGAACCTGTTATGGAAGGCTGCGCTTCGCGCATGAATTTCCATGGATGACCAGAACGGAGCTGACAATGGTTTCCACTTCCGATCTCAAGGCAGGCCTCAGTGCCGTGACCGCCGCCGATGCGCCTGCGGCCATCGGGCCCTATTCGCAGGCGATCGCCGTGAACGGCCTGCTCTTCGTCTCCGGCCAGCTGCCGATCGATCCGGCCACGGGCGCCTTCGCCTCCGGCGATCCGGTCGAGCAGGCGCGGCAATGCCTGCGCAACATCGCCGCCATCGCCCGCGCCGCCGGCACGGATATCGCGCGCACCGTCAAGACCACCGTGCTCGTGCGCGACCTCTCGCGCTTTGC